>Ga0208398_100041_pt1 | contig 162861 bp, 161 predicted proteins | sample LakWasMe79_HOW10_2_FD_183905 | JGI IMG/M metagenome (GOLD analysis project Ga0208398, IMG submission 183905) | Freshwater sediment methanotrophic microbial communities from Lake Washington under simulated oxygen tension - Sediment Metagenome... | ecosystem: Environmental > Aquatic > Freshwater...
AAAAGGTGTTCATATGCACGTGATGTTGTTCATAAGCAGGTTTGCAGGGTTTGGCTCCTTTTTCATAGGTAGTCCAAGCTGTGTCTGGCTCAAGAAATCGGATATAAATCAAGAACTTAAAAAACAGACGGGAGGAAAAAATGAGTCCAAGCGACTTTGTTCATAAGACCTGTTTCACTTCTATATCACGTTAGAGATTTCCATGTCACTGCTCTCAAGAATCGCAGCCTTGTTGCTCTTCACTGCGTCCGTTCCCAGCGCGTTGGCCGCCGAGCCGAAAGTCATTTCCGAGAAACGGCAATTGACCAACAGCGATCTCGGAAAGGTCTTCATCGCGGAAGGTCTAACACCACACCCCAACTTCGGGAAGTACAAGGTTCTGCTCTCTACCGAGACCAAAGGGTGGTACGCCTTTGAAACGTTTGATCTCGTTAATGGAGAGCCGATTGGGAAATTCATCGTTAGCCATCCCGCAGAACCAATATACCGTGAGGTTTTGGTCGATCCAGATCTGATGAAAAAAGCAAAAATTGAGATCCAAAAATCAAATGCCAAGCTCGGCGAATTGTTGCGCCAACAGATGAATGACAAACGCTAACGCCCCAATCTCTAACAATTCCGTCGAGAGGGACGTCCGCAAGCTGCGCTTGCGGTTCCCTCCGCCTTCGGCTCCGGCCGCCCCTCACGTCAAACGTTCCGATTTACGGCTAAAACAGTGGCGCTAACACCTTTGGAGGGTGTTTATAAAACGCTGATTTTCTGATAGCTTGCGTAGCTGCGGCACAGCGCGCGAACAAGAGCGAGCTCTTGGAACGGACGCAGTGACACAGCTACGTGAGTGGCTACAAAAAAGGGGAGGGTTTTGTGACACGAAGCGACAAGCGCCAAGAGATGTTGTTGGCCGAAACGGAACATGACGATAGTGACGGAGGCTCGCTGCGCGAGCCCCGCACACCTTCACGTTAGCCCTCATGAGAACCTACGTAGCTCACCAGTCCCTCTCTTCGGCTCTACCTGGGCGCCTGCCGCCGGGCTTCGAATACCCGCGGGAATTCATAGAGTACTTGGCCTTTGATGAAAAGGAGCGCCAAGCGAATGATGGCCTGTCCACGTCACTCACATTCAGTGGCCCGGAAGACTTAGCCGACCCGTACTACGAGAGGTTCAAGAAGCTTCGGCTTGCCTCATGCAGGCGCCTTACTAGATGGTTGCCTGTATGGGCTCAGAGCACGCTCCGGCCTCTGGTACACATGGCGAGCGAGAACGACCGGCATTGGTTCTTCGTCGCTGACGGCAGCAACGCTGTGGCGTTCTTCGACTTCGGCGTGCAACCGTGGGTCACGTACCGAACAGGCCATGCTGGGTTCTTGTCGTTCATCCGGGAGGTTCGTGCAGACTATGGCCTTCCCGCATGGGAACCGGAGGGCGGCCGGTGATAGCTAACCGGTCATTCCAGCGGACGCCTACGGCGCCCGCTGAACTTCAACGTTAAAGGGCACAAATGGAACTTGGTGGCGATCAAAGAACGAAGGAAGACATTGCCAAGTACGGCTGCAGTGTTATGCATGTGTTCGATACCGAAGGTGACTTACCGTCTTTCGCGTACTCGATCGGCATTCAGCAGCAAACTGGCGCCCCCGAAGTGGTGGTCATTGGTCTCAAACGGCCTATGGCCCACTCCGTCGTCAACGAGTACAACCGACGAATCCGCGAGGGTGATCGGTTCGAAATAGGCAAGTATTACGATGGATTTCTTGGGGGTTTTGAGGTGTGCATGGGTGCGGTTCCACGTTCAGCCTACGACGAGTACTTTGGCCAAAACATTGATTTCTATGGCGGGCGAGAATTCGATGTAGTTCAAATCGTCTATCCGACCACCAAGGGTGTTTGGCCATGGGCGCCTGATGCGTCAGAGTCGTTTATTCAGGGCCAACCCATACTGGCAAAGCAAGGCTAAACAGTGCCCCTTAACATGCCAATCGACTCGGACCCACAACAGCAGAAGGCGGCTTCGCCGCAAATTGTTGTGGTCCGGTCATCTCTACGTTAGGCGTCACAATTACCAACCTTCGCAACTCAATCAACCACAACAATGGCAGATGATCGAACAGGGACTATCCTCGGAGTGACGGGGGTTGTCTTGGGCATTCTTGGGATTCTCATCGGTGCATTCCTATCTTGGTACTTCTACGAGAAGAGCAGGTCCTTCCGGGAACCAATCTTTGCCCTAGACCCATACCCAAGCGCAATCTATTCTCTAGACAAGGCGCGCGATGCGCCCATTAAGGTGTTGGCAGCAGACGGATCGTCATTGAAGTCCAATGTGTACCTCGCTCGGCACACTCTTTGGAACCGGGGAAATCAAGCAGTAATGGCTACCGACGTGCTGGAACCCCTCAAACTGTCACTTGAAACCCAAGGCGGCACAGTTCTCTCAGCGCGTGCCGTCAGAATGAGTCGTGGCGTTGTCAACTGCAAGGCAGTCCCTGACCCGGATAAACCCAATACCACTATCATCACTTTTGCAGTGCTCGATGAACTCGATGGGTGCACAGTCAATGTCTACTTCACTGCCGACGATGCACCTCGGTTCTCCGTTCAGGGCACTGTCGTTGGAGTTGCATCGATTGGTGCATCCTCGGACGCAGACACTTCGCCTTATCGAACATCTCGGCTCTACACGGTCAGCCAGTACGTTGCAATGACTTTGATGACCATTGGCATGGTGCTGCAATTCTGGGTGCGAAGGTTCGACTTCCCGCTCCGGATGAAGTTGAATTTGTGGGCGGTTTTTCCAATCATGGTCCTTGGTATGGCGGCAATGCTAGTTCCTATCATTGCGCAAAAGATGGATATTGCGCGAACTCAACCAGTTCTGAAGTTCGACTCGTGGATCGAAGCTAAGTGACGCCTAACCCCTCGTTCGAGACGGACCTCGCGCAAAAGGCCGCGCGAGGCCGCTCAACTCCACGTTGAACGTCCGATTTCTTTTGTGCGTATTGCCGCTGAGAGTCGTACCTGCCGACCCAGTCCGAAACACCAATGACTGCAACGTGTCCAAGTCAGACCAAACAGATCGTGAATCGACGCTGATCGGATAGCGCCCCCAATGTCATCTTTGTCGCATCACTGACAGACACCCCGCGTAGACCGGGTATCCGGCCCGCTCCAATGTGTCACATCCGACAAAGGATGGGCAAAAAACAGCGGATTTCGGGTGGCATGGATTTGGCTATAGATCCCTTGTGCGACTGCAGTCGGTCGCGAGAAGGGTATCCATGCAGCAAGCGACGACCTATGTCAGCATCGGCCAGATCAAGGCGCTGGGCGCCAAGCTCGATGCACCTGCCGCCGGAGGCTGCTCCACCCATGGCGGGGAGGGCAAGGCCAGTTGCGGTTCCTCCGATGGGCCCGATGACATGCCGCAGGACATCTGGGACAAGGTCAAGAACCATCCCTGCTATTCCGAGGAAGCCCATCACCACTTTGCGCGCATGCATGTGGCGGTTGCGCCGGCCTGTAACATCCAGTGCAACTACTGCAACCGCAAATACGACTGCAGCAACGAGTCCCGCCCCGGTGTGGTATCGCAGAAGCTCACGCCTGAACAGGCGGTGCGCAAGGTGGTCGCCGTAGCCAGCGAGATTCCGCAGATGACGGTGCTGGGCGTGGCCGGCCCTGGGGATGCGCTGGCCAACCCGGCCAAGACATTCGAAACCTTTCGCATGTTGCAGCAGCAGGCGCCCGACATCAAGCTGTGCATCTCCACCAACGGCCTGGCGTTGCCGGACTACGTGGACGAAATCTGCAAATACAACGTGGACCACGTCACCATCACCATCAACATGGTGGACCCGGCGGTGGGCGAAAAAATCTACCCCTGGATCTTCTGGGACCATCGGCGCGTCACCGGCTATGAGGCCGCCAAGATCCTGCACGAGCGCCAGATGCTGGGGCTGGAGATGCTGACCGCGCGCGGTGTGCTGACCAAGATCAACTCGGTGCTGATCCCCGGCGTCAACGACCAGCACCTGATGGACGTGAACCGCGAGGTGAAGAAGCGCGGCGCCTTCCTGCACAACATCATGCCGCTGATCTCCGAGGCCGAGCACGGCACGGTGTTTGGCCTGACCGGCCAGCGCGGCCCCAGCGCCTCCGAACTCAAGGCCGTGCAGGATGCCTGCATGGGCGGCGCGAACCTGATGCGCCACTGCCGGCAATGCCGCGCCGACGCGGTCGGACTGTTGGGCGAAGACCGCAGCGAGGAATTCACGCTGGACAAGCTCGACCAGATGGACGTGGTCTACGACCTGGAAAAGCGCCGCATCTACCAGGAGCAGGTGGAAGTGGAGCGCCAGGCGCAGCACGCCGCCAAGCAGCAGGCACTGGCCGCCGCCAGCGCCGTCCCCGCAGAGCAGGACCTGCAGGTGCTGGTGGCCGTGGCGACCAAGGGTGGTGGCCGTGTCAATGAGCACTTTGGCCACGTCACCGAGTTCCAGATCTATGAGGTCTCCAGCACACAGGCGCTGTTCGTCGGGCACCGCCGGGTCGACCAGTATTGCCAGGGTGGCGCCGGTGATGATGAACAGTTGCCATCCGTCGTGCGTGCCATCAATGACTGCCACGCGGTGTTGGTGGCCAAGATCGGCGCCTGCCCCAGGGATGAGCTGTCACAGGCCGGCATCGAGCCGGTGGACCAGTATGTCGGCGAGTTCATCGAGAAGGCCGCGCTGGACTGGTTCAACGAATACCGCGCGCGCATGGCCAGCGGTGCCGTGGTGCACCAGAGCCGGGGCGATGCCCAGATTCGCCAGGGCGCCTACACCAGCGTGCCGCTGGCCGCATGAAGCATTTCCATTCACACCACAACCCTAACGGAGAGTCACCATGGCCCACAAAATCATTGCATCGACCTGCACCGCCTGCTCGGCCTGCGAACCCGAGTGCCCCAACGTTGCCATCCGCGAAAAGAACGGCACCTACGTCATCGACCCCAAGAAGTGCACCGATTGCGAAGGCCACTTCGATTCGCCGCAGTGCGTGGCGGTGTGTCCGGTCGATGGCTGCATCGTGAAGGCCTGAAGATCATGCTGCCCAACGTCACCATCACCCCCGCTGCGGCCAAGTTCATCAACCGCATCGTGCGCTTCTCCGGCCTGGCGGCCGGGGCCGGTCTGCGCCTGGCCGTCACGCCCGGCGGCTGCTCCGGTTACTCGTCGGAGTTCAGCGCCCAGCAGGAGCCCGCAGCGGGTGAGCAGTTGCTCGATGTCGGTGGCGTGCGCCTGTTTCTGGGGGCAGAGAGCCGGCTGATGCTCAACGGCATCACCATTGACTTTGTGGAGACCGCCACCCAGTCGGGCCTGACCTTCACCGATCCGAACAAAGCTGCCTGTGCCTGCAGTACCGCCGAGGCCGGTGCGCCCAGCGGTGTGACCAAGATCGAGATCGGTTCCATCACGCGCGGCCGTCCGGCGGCGCCGACACCCGCGGCCTGAGCCGCAGCGAGCGCGCCATGCACGCGGACAGCCTGCGCTCAGCCAATGACCTGGCGGCCTTTGCCGATGGGGCCATGGGTGGGGGCTTGAGTCCGCAGGTGAGTGCGTTGATCGCGCGGGCCGGGGAGTTGCGCCAGCAGCCGCAGGAGGCTCTGGCCCTGCTGGAGCAGGCCCAGTCCGCTGCGCCAAACCATCCGGCACCGCTGATCGCGCTGTACCGCTTCCACTTCTATGGCCACCAGTTGGTGCAGGCGCGCGCGGTCGGCGAAGACGCGCTGGCCATTGCCCGCACGGCCCTGGGCCCGGACTTTGGTGACGAGCCGCCAACGGATGATGCCACCCGGCACGATGCCGCGGTGCGCTTCTACCTGTTCACGCTCAAGGGGCTGGCCTATCTCAACATGCGCCTGGGAGCCATGGAAGAGGCCAATGTGTTGTTGAAGGAGTTGCGCCGCCTGGACCCCAAGGACCATGTGGGTGGCGCGGTGCTGTTGCACGTGCTGACCCGCCACGAGAAGGGCGAAGGCAGCGATGCCATTGTCGGCTACCCGGCGCGTGGCTGGGGCACGGTGGCACCATGACCCCATCTGTCCATTACCGGGTACGCGCGCCGCAGGACGATATCCCGGCGCAGCACTGGCAGGGCGGCCCCATCCACTGCGGCGCCTGCGAATATGCGCAACTGCGCGCACGGGACGGTGAAGCCGGCTGTGAGCCGGGCTTTGCCTGCATGCAGGACGTGTATGCGCGCCGTATTGACCGCTTCTTCCGCTGGCACCCTGAACTCAGCAACGAGCAGCTCGCGCATTCCTACTTCGAGGTGCGTGCCATTGCGGCACGCCGCGCCAGTGTGTTTCGCCTGACGGCCCTGATGGACGACCCGGACGAGACCGTGCGCCTGCAGGTGGCGCTGCGTCTGCCGCAGGCCCAGTTGCTGCGCATGCTGAACGACCCGCACCGCGAGGTGCGCATCCGCGTCGCCCAGCGCCTGGACGCGCCGGAGCTGGCTGCGCTGCGCCACGACCCGGACTACGGCGTGCGCGAACTGGTGGCCCAGCGCCTGTCGCTGGCCATCCTGCCAACCATGGCGAATGACCCGGACCGTGCGGTGCGTCTGCGTGTTGCGCAGCGACTGGAGATGCCCGCCCTGTTGCGCATGGCCGATGACGCGGAGCCGGAGGTGCGCCGCGTGGTCGCACAACGCTTGCCGGTTGCGCTGCTGGATCGGATGGTTTCGGATGCCGACTGGCGCGTGCGTTGGGAGGTCGCCCAACGGGGCGGCGCCACCCTGCTGGATGCGTTGCGCAATGACGAAGACGCGGAGGTCCGCCTGGCCGTTCAGGAGCGGCTGGCCAACGACCGCGTGCCAACCGGAGTAGCCCATGGCTGACATCAACCGCGATGACGTCGAGATCGAGCTGGCCTACCCACCGCGCTTCAGCTATGGCGAGCGGGTGATTGCACGCTCGGTGGTCCGCAACGACGGCACCTACAACGGCCGCGACATTGGCGACGTGCTGGTCCACAAGGGCGAGATCGGCTACGTCATCAATATCAACACGTTTCTGCAGCAGTACTACATCTACGCGGTGGACTTTGTCGAGTCCGGCCACCGCGTCGGCATGCGCGCCAAGGAGCTGTGCACGCTGGACAACCTGCCCGACGAGGTGCTGGCGCAGTTGGGCGACAAGGCCGCCGCACTGCGCACGCTGGGCTCGGCCAAACCTCTGGAGGAATCAACATGAGCACCACCGCCACCCTGCCCGGCCTGGAGCCCCGCGAGGCCGCCTATGCCTGGGGCCAACGCGTCATTGCGCTGGACGATCTGGTCAACGACGGCAGCTACCCTGATCGACCGGAAGACGCGCTGCTGGCAGCGCGCGGCTCGGTGGGCGAGATCGTCAACATCGGCCACGCGCCCGACCTGAACGAGCCGGTGTACCTGGTGCAGTTTGATGGTTGCGTGGTGGGCTGTCTGGAGATTGAGCTGGTTCCCGCGCCACCAGGATTGCTGCCCGAAACCGAGGACGTCGTGTGAAGGCCGCAGTGGCTGCCATGGCACCCCGCCGTGGATCGGTGGGGGACCTGACGCTGCATCGCATGCAGCGCGCGCTGCGCGAGCGCGTGCGCTACCGCTACGTGCAGCCGCAGATCCTGCGCGAAGGCGACTGCTTTCGCATCCAAAGCCCGTGCTGCTCGCGCAATGTGGACCCCAGCGGCGGCCTGATCGACATCGCACTGCTGATTCCCAATGGCCCCAACAGCTGGAGCCTGTGCTCGCGCGACCACGCCAACCAGACTTGGGTTGCGCAACTGCGCGACCAGCCCATTGATGCGCTGCTGGACGCGTTGTGTGTGGACGATGCGCGCCAGTTCTGGCCTTGAGGTTGACGACCTGCCTGCCATGATCTACCTGGACCACAACGCCACCACGCCGCCCGCGCCCGAGGTCATCGCGGCCATGCTGCCGGTGCTGTCCGGGCTGTGGGCCAACGCCTCGTCCCAGCATGGGCCGGGGCAGGACGCCAAACGTGCCCTCGGTGCCGCGCGCTCCACGGTGGCACGGGTGCTGGGCTGCAAACCGGCGGAAGTGATTTTCACCAGCGGTGCCACCGAGGCCAATCACCTGGCCGTGCGCGGCCTGCTGGCCGCCGCGCCGCCCGAGCGCCGACGCGTGCTGTTCAGCAGCGTGGAGCACGCCGGCCACCTGCGCCTGGCACGGGCCTTGGCCGCGGAGGGCGTCACGGTGGAGCTGATCCCCGTGCAGCCCAACGGCACGCTGGATCTGGCCGCCGCCCAGGCGTTGATTGGCCCGGATGTGGCCGCGGTGTCACTGATGGCCGCCAACAATGAGACCGGCGCGCTGATGCCGGTGGCCGAAGTGGCCGCTCTGGTGCAAGCCTTTGGCGCGCGCCTGCATGTGGATGCCACGCAGTTCATTGGCAAACTGCCGTTCCATTTTTCGGACTGGGGTGCTGATGCGGTTTCGCTGTCGGCGCATAAATTCCAGGGTCCCAAGGGTGTTGGTGCGTTGTTGTTGCGCCAGGGCGTGGCGCTGGTGCCGCAGATCGTGGGCAGCCAGGAGCGCGGCCGCCGGGGCGGCACCGAGAACCTGGCCGCCATCGTCGGCTTGGCCTCTGCGCTGGATCGCCTGGGCGATGTGACAGCGGAAGCCACGCGCCAGGCGGCCCTGCGCGATGGGCTGGAACAGGGGCTCGTGCAAGCCCTGCCGGACACCCATATCTGGTGCCGCGATGTGCCGCGCCTGCCCGGCACCAGCTACCTGCGTTTTGGCACCGTGTCGGTGGACGTGGTGCTGCAGCGGCTGGACCGTCTCGGTGTGGCGGCGTCCAGCGGCGCGGCCTGTTCCTCCAACGGCAGTGAGCCCTCGCATGTGCTCACCGCCATGGGCGTGCCCGCGGACGAGGCGCTGGCGGCGGTGCGCCTGTCGCTGGGGCGTACCAGCGCCGTTGAAGACGTTCAGTACCTGCTGCAGAACCTGCCGCCCCTGCTGGCGCCCTTGTTGCAGCCAGACCTCATGACCATCGCTCCTTAAAGCCAACCACTACCCACCCCAATACCCACCAGGAGCTTCCCATGAAATTGATGATCCGCAAAGACAGCAAAGGCGTGCTGACCGGCTACGTGCCCAAGAAAGACCTGGAGGAACCCATTACCGCCATGGTCAACCCGGGCATGTGGGGTGGCTTGGTCACCCTGGCCAACGGTTGGCAGTTTGATCTGCCCGATATGCCGGCCGACACACCGTTGCCCGTTACGGTAGAGGCGCGCCGCCTGCCCCTTGCGGAGGAATAGCCATGGCCATGGACGCCACCTACCTGCGCAGCGCCAGCGAAGTGATTGGCGCGGCCCCATCCCTGCGTGACGCCGCCGCCATCTGGCGTGCGCGGGACCCCGCCACACGCGTGGTGCTGGTCGACGCGATGGACATGCGCGATGAGACCCCGGCCCTGCAGTTGGGTCACCGCCGTGTCTACCTGGCCACGTCCAACGGCCACTGTTGGTCCATCACCCAGCAGCCGGCCGAAGCCACGGCGCTGATCCTCACACAAGAGGACTAGTTATGGAGGTCGACGCCATTTCCCTGTTTGAGCCAGACTGCGGCGCGCGCGAGATTGAGCTGGTCAGCACCGTGCTGCAGTCCACACGCTGGGGCGATGGTCCCATGCTGGAAGCTTTCGAGCGCGCCTTTGCCGGCTGGGTGGGGCGCAAGCACGCCGTGGCCGTGGGCAGCGGTACGCTGGGCACCTGGATCGCACTGCGCGCGCTCGGTATTGGTCCGGGTGACGAGGTGGTCTGCACGGCCCACACCTGGCACCAGGTGGCGCAGGCCATTACGCTGGCTGGTGCCACGCCGGTGTTTGCCGACATCAACTACTGGACGGGCAGCCTGAGCCCCGAGAAGGCGGCGCAGAAGATATCGCCAAGAACGCGCGCCCTGCTGGCCGGCAATACCAATGGACATCCGGCCGCGTGGGAGCCTCTGCGAGCGCTGGCCGATGCGCATGGCCTGGCGCTGATCGAAGACAGTACCGAGTCATTTGGCTCGCGCTACAAGGGCCGGACCGTGGGCAGTTTTGGCGACGTGGCGGTGTTCGACTTCTCGGCGCCGTCGGCACTGTGCACGGGCGAGGGCGGCATGCTGGTCACCGATGACGACGCACTGGTGCACGAGCTGCGCTACCTGCGCCAACGCCGTCTGGCGGACCGTTCCTCCGTCTCGGTCGGATCGCGCGTACCGCTGCAGGCTGGCATGAGCGAACTCACCGCCGCACTGGGCCTGGCGCAATTGATGGGGCTGGATGACCGCCTGGAGGCGCGCCGACAGGTGGTAGCCTGGTACCACGACAACATGCAGAGCTTTGAGGGCGTGAAACCACCCTATATCGGCGAGGGCGTGGATGAGATCCACTGGATGCTCTACGTGGTGCACCTAGGCAAGCGCTTCTCGGGCAGCGCCCGTGCACAGATGATCGACGACCTGCTGTCGTGTGGGATCGAGACCGCGCCCTACAGCCATCCACTGCACCAGCAGTTCTATTACATGCAGGCCGGCGATGCCATCGGCCGCCAGCGCGGTGTGTTGCTGGACACCGACCGTATCGGCGATCGTGCGCTGGCACTGCCGCTGCACACGCAACTGGACGAGGAACAGGTCCAGTACATCGTCAAGACGCTCAAGGACACCGCCACCAATGTCGGTGCCGGTGCTGCCATCTACTGAAAGACACCCATGACCGACCTGATCGAAGACATTGCCCGCAGTCTGAACACCGGGGCCGCAATCCCCTACCTGGGCCCGGAAATGCTGTCGCTGTGCCCCGACAGTACCGTGGCTGCCACGCCGTTGGCATTGGCCGAGTTCATGACCGCCAAGGTCAGCGTGCCGCACAAGATCCGCAAGCGACTGACCCAGGCAGCGCAGTTCATCGAAAACTTCAAGCACCGCAAGTCGGTGGTGCACCTGATGAACGAGGCATTTGCCACCTCTCCCCCACCCTCGCCGTTGCACCTGGCGCTGGCTGGCAGCGGCGCGGGGCTGTGGGTGGACACCTGGTATGACGACACCTTTGTCAAAGCCCTGGCTCAGGTGGCCCCCCACGGGGGCTGTGCGCAAACGCAGGGCCTGTCGCAATCCGAACATTTCGGCCACTGGACTGGCGACTATGGCGCCGATGGAGCCCTGCTGCCTGAGTTCCCGCAGGGTGTGCGTCTCCTGTACAAGCCGTTGGGCAGTCACGCTCCGGCCGGCAACTACCTGGTCTCCGACAGCGATTTCGTCGAAGTGCTGACCGAGATCGATATCCAGACCCCTATTCCCCCTGGCGTGCAGGCCTGGCGTACCGGGCGCAGCTTCCTGTTCCTGGGCTGCCGCTTTGACGACCAGCTCACGCGCTGCTTTGCACGCCAGATCATGAAGCGCTCCAGTGATCTCCACTGGGCCGTACTGCCACAGGAACCTACGCGCATGGAGGCGCGCTTCCTCGAAGAGCAGAACATCACCCGCATTCCCGTGCCTTTGGAACAATTTTCCGTGGCATTGGTGAAGGCACTGCAGCAGGCTGTTCCCGCCTGAACCATTTCTCCCGTCGTTCCAACTCCTAGGGCCTTCCGTGCCCATTGACACCATGACCTCTTTGACCGTCCAACCTTCCGGTAAAACCTACGACGTTGCCCCTGGCACCAGTCTGCTCCAGGCTCTGCTGGCCGCAGGCGAGCCCATCATCAGCAAATGCGGTGGTGGAGCGCGTTGCGAGTCCTGCCACGTGTCTGTAACTGCCGGGCGCAAGAGCCTGTCCAAGATTCAGGCCGCTGAAAATGCCAAGCTCGATGCGATGGTGGGCGTGTCCTCCAGCTCGCGCCTGGCCTGTCAGGCCTTGCTCGGTGACGAGGCCGTTACCGTGCAACTGATCTGAACACAACACAGCGCGTGCCGTTCATCACCGCGGCTCTGTTGAGCCTCGTCGAACAGGCTGGCTCCTCCGTTGCGATCCTGTGTGAAGGGCTTCAACGCGAGGAGCTGTTGCGCTCGCGCCTGACCCGCTTTGAGGTCGTGCGCCAATTGAAGACGCTGGGCGACAGCATGGCGCAGATGGATTCCGACCTGCACGGCGCAATGCCCGAACTGGACTGGCCACTCTGGCAGGCCATGCGCCTGCGCCTGGATGGATTGCCCGGCGAGGAACTCGATGAGGCACTGTGGTTTGCGTGCGAGTCACTGGTGCCTGCAACATTGCTGTGGCTGCGGGTCTACCGCCAAAGTCAACCAACGCTTTTTCGCGGATAAACACCGCGCCATGGAAGGCTCACCATCGTGAAATCACTGCGCCACACCCTCACCCTGTTGACTGCCTGCGGTCTTGCGGTTGCCACCATCCTGACACTGGCCTCGCATGCCGGTGGCCAGCGTGCCGATGATGCGGTCCAGCGGACATTCGTGGCCAAGGACGTTACCGCCGACATCTTGCCGCCACCCATGTATCTGATCGAGTTGCGGCTGGTGTTGTCGCAGGGCATTGAGGGCAGCATGCCGCTGGCGCAAGTGCAAAGTGAGGCGACGCGCCTGGCCCGGGAATATGAAGAGCGCGTCGTCTATTGGCGTGAGCATCCGCCGTATGGACTGCAGACGCAGTTGCTGGGGGCGCAGCACCTGGCAGGCCAGGCCTTCCTCGCAGGTGCGCAGCAGGTCCTGCAGGCACTCGCTGCTGGTGACAAGACGGCTGCCCAAGACCGACTCCGGGATGCGCACGCGCTGTACCTCAGGCACCGTGAAGGAGTGGACGACACCGTTAAGGTGTCACTGGCGTTTGCGGCCGATGCAACCGCCCACTACGACAGTACATTGCGCCAGGTGGGCGCGTTCCAGTGGGGCGTACTGCTACTGGCCGGCATTCTGCTAGGGGGCCTTGGTTACTGGGCGCGTCGCAGCGTGTGGGCCTCCACCGGAGGTGAGCCGGTCGCCGCTGCCGCCATTGCCCAGGCAGTGGCGCAAGGGGACCTGGGCGTACCCGTTCCGCTGACTGCGGGTGACGCCACCAGCTTGATGGCCCAGTTGGAAGTGATGCGTGCATCGTTGACCAACATTGTCACGGAGGTGCGCGAGGCGTCGCAGGGAGTCGCCAATGCATCGGCAGAGATCGCCATGGGGAACAATGATTTGAGTGCCCGTACCGAGCGGCAGGCGTCCGCACTGGAAGAGACTGCCGCTTCCATGGCCCAGCTCAGTGCCGCCGTGCGGCAAAACCTGGACAGTGCTCGCCTGGCCAATCAGTTGGCCCAGAATGCCTCCACCGTGGCGCTCAGGGGTGGTTCGGAGGTTGACCGGGTGGTGGACACCATGCGGCACATCAACGACAGCTCTCACAAGATATCGGACATCATCAGCGTCATTGACGGCATTGCCTTCCAGACCAACATCCTGGCACTCAACGCCGCGGTGGAGGCAGCCAGGGCGGGCGAGCACGGTCGGGGCTTTGCCGTGGTGGCCAGCGAGGTTCGCACGCTGGCCGGGCGATCGGCCGAAGCCGCCAGGGAGATAAAGAGCCTCATCAGCGCCAGCGTGGAGCGTGTGGTGCAGGGAAACGCACTGGTCGGTCAGGCCGGTGCCACGATGGCTGAAGTTGTGGCCAGCATTGGACGTGTGACGGACATCATGGGGGAGATCAGCACGGCTGGTCGCGAACAGGCATCCGGCGTGGAACAGGTCGGTCAGGCCGTGGCGCAAATGGACAGCGCGACACAGCAGAACGCGGCGTTGGTTGAGCAAATGGCTGCGGCCGCAAATGGTCTCAGCGGCCAGGCCAATGCACTGGTGGATACGGTTGCCGTATTCAAGCTGCGCAAGGGATTCGCAGTCGGTTTGCGCTGAAGTTCAGCGCCACACCGGGTTCACGCTGCGATCCGGTGGGTACAGCGTGAGGTATTGGGCGATCCGAGGAACCGTGGCCCGGTTCCTGCCGCTGCCGTGGGGCAGTTCGTGGCGCCAGATCACCATATCTCCGGCATTGCCTGCCAGGGAGACGACACCGGTACTTTCAAGATCAATGTCCCTGGGGTTGATTCCCCGCGGCAGGCTGGACAGCCACGCCGCGATGGTCCGATGGAAGCCCGGTATGCAGCGAAAGGCTCCCTGGTCGGGCGCCACATCGTTGAGATAGAGGATGCCCTGCACGTCAAACGGTATCGGCAGGGCGAGGCTGGTATCCCAGTGCAGCCGGCTGGGGCCGGAGTGGTCGTTGTCGCCTTTCACGGGTGGGTTGAAGCTGACACGATCCACGTTGGCGATCAGGTCCTCCGTCCCCCACAGTTGCGCAAACGCCTTGCGGATGCGTGGCGACGCACGGTTGCGGTTCAGGAGCGGGTGCTGGAAGATATCTGCCCAGAAGACCTGGCCGCGCTGATACCAGGATTCCGGCTGGTCGCGGGCCAGCCCGAGATGGTCCCACACCATCTGTTCCGAGGCCAGCGCATCCGCCCGGGAAATGGCCTGCCTGAGCACGACGTAGCCCTCGTCGTTCCACCAGGCGATGTCGTCCGGAGTGAGCACCGGCTGGTGTATGGTTTCCGACGCGGGAAAATGGCGGGAGCTTCCTGCCATCAGGGTTTCGACGGCCCGGTTGGTCCTCTCGACCGTTTGCGGGGAAGGGGCCGCGCCCAACGTGTCGACGATCCATGACTCGAATCCGGCGAACGTCGGGTTGGCGTGAAACAGGTATTGCCGCGGCTCCACGATGCCGAGCCCCAAGGCGTCGAGCACCACGCGGTCCAGTTCGCTTTCGCAGGGGAACAGGTCCGCAAGCGGTGCGCCGCGCAATGTGGCCTGCGATTTTTCCCACATGCGCCTGAGGTGGACTACTCCCAACTCTCCTTTGTCCAGGATGCCGCCGTTCCCCTCCATCAACGCCTCCATGATTGTGAATGCCCATCTTTCACGGATGGGCACCCAGAGGATACTGCCCCAACATATTGCCGACAAAGCCCGCCAACGCAGGCGTCGCATTGGGAGGCACGGGCAGCTTGCTGGCGTCACGGGTCGTTGTCTTGAAATCGGTTGCCATGGCAGAGTCCGCCAGCAGGATGGAAAGACCGCCGAGGGATACATGTGTTGCGAGTCTTTTCATACACCCAGGCCGATCAATTCTGGTTCCGATCCGATCAGTGCGACGCCATCGGGGTGCAGGTGCAGGGGCTCGCGTCAGGCCCCACCGCCACCCACGATGAGGTTGAACACTTCCCGTAACAGCAACAGCTCGTTCATCGCCGCGCCGCGCAGGAGGCTGATGGGCTTGAACACACCGCCCAGAGCCATGACGGCCTCCTTGGGGGCATCCATGGTGGTGAAGCGCAGCAAATGAATGCGCACCGGGCCGGACTCGGTTTGCGCCCAATGCCTGAAATCACCGACATGCTCCAGCTCGTCCGAATTGAAGCCGCAGCGCTGCACCACGGCCTGCTTGACGGTGTGGGCGACATGCACAGGCGCGATTGTGGTCGGAGCCGGCATGGGGGAGGCAGATTCGGGCAGTGCCTGGGGCCAGAGCAGGGTGCCGCTCTCCCAGCGCGGGAACACCAGCGCCGTGCTGTAGCTGTCGAAGTGCGTGAGGATCACGCGGTTGTGGGTCAGGATGTCATGCACGGTCAATGGCAGTCATGTGGGTCTGCGGGGTCATGCGTCTTCACAAGCAAGATGCGTGACAGTCTGAATGGGCATTTGTACAAGGCCAGCGCGTAGGGTTTCAGACAAAGTGTCTGTGCACGGATGGCGACCGGCCTGGCAATGTTCCTTGTCGTGTGGGAAGCCGAACACAATGGGCCGTGGCGTGGATATTGCGTGCCAGGTGTGGATGCAGCCTTCCTCCGCAACCCCTGTCACCCCCGTTGAGCCCCAAGCGCCCGCGCACCTGAATGCCGCGGAGTTTGCGGAGCTGGATGCCATGCTGAATGCTCTTCGCAGCCAGTTTCCGGCGACTCCAGGCTGGGAGTTCTGCGAAGGTTTCATGGCAGCCCTGATTTGTTGCCGCCGGCCCATCGCAATCACTGAATACCTGCCGGTGTTGTTCGCCACAGCGCCCACCCCTGCGCCTGCCTTGGGTGCGGCGGATGGCGGTCTGTTTGGCGACGCGGTTCCGTACCAGCGCTTCATGGGCCTGTGGACGCGGCGCTGGAGCACGGTCTTGCGGGCATTGGATACCAAGGTCGTGGCCCTCGACGACCCAGCCGCCTACCAGCCCGAAGTGGTGGACGCTCCGCACTTCGGACAGCAGTGGGCGCTGGGCTTCATGGCCGTGGTCCGGGCATGGCCACAGGATTGGACAGGTCTGCGCAACAGACAGGCCATCCAGTGGAGTACCGCCGCGATCAGCGTGGTGGATGCACTCACGGGCAACGACGTCGATCCACCCACGCTGCATGCGTTCGAGGGCGACACCGCAGGGCCGCCCACTGTCAGCCCCCGGCGCATGCAGGCCTTTGGTGACGCGATCTGGGCCGTCTACAACATGCGTGAGACCTGGCGTACGCTGGGCCCCCGGGTGGAGACCGTGCACAAGGCGGCCACACCAGGGCGCAACGATACGTGCCCGTGCGGGAGTGGCAGGAAATACAAGAAGTGCTGTGCTTTGCTATCAATAGCATAGCTGTTCACGCATATTCCACGAGGGCTGGCGTTATACTTTACCCTCACGTCCTGGTGCGCAGGAAGACAGGCCACCGCTGCCATGCATCCCAGCAAAGTTGACCGTACACGCCTTCGCGTGCTCACTGACCTTCCCAATATCGGCCCTGCCGCGGCGAAGGACCTGCGTTTGCTGGGGATCCACACGCCCGACCAACTCGCGGGACACAACCCCTACCAGATGTTTGAAGCCTTGTGCGCGGTCACAGGCGCCCGGCACGATCCCTGTGTCATCGATGTCTTCCTGTCGGTGACACGCTTCATGGCCGGTGAGGCGCCGCTGCCGTGGTGGGCGTACACGGCGGAGCGCAAGCACCACCTGTCACAGACGTAGCCGTCTCCCCGGACACCCTGGCGCCCCGATGATTGGCATGCCTCTTGCGTAATATATTTCTTTATATAACGAAAAAGGAAGCGCCATGAAGTTTGATCTGGACTCCTGGCTTGCCAGGCTCCCCTTTGATCGGCTGCCCATGGTCGTGCAGCCCGTGCGCGTGGAAAATCACCGCGATGACATGACGCCGGCCTCCAAATGGCGTGGCTACGATGCGTGCGGCCTGTTGTGCTACTACCGGCACAGCTTTTCGCAATGGGAAGATCTCCTCGACGGCAACGTGGCCCCGCTGCGGCTGATCGTCAGTGAGCATCTGGAGGCCTGGCGGCTCCAGGACGGTCAGTGGTTGCGCCGTCTGCAAAGGACCGAAGGCTGCGGGTCCCATACGGGAGCTTCGTCGGATGGCGGCTTTGAGGTGGTTCCTTCAAAGGCGATTCCACGCTTGTAGCCGACCGGGAGCAACGGCCAGGACCGCTAGCCAATCAGGGCCACGGCCTTGATCTGCACCCATACCGGCTTGCCTGCGTGCAGCCCCAATCCATCCGCGGCGCGACGTGTCAGACGGGCCAGCACAGGCGCCGGCCCCACCCGCAGGCGCAGCAGGGCCAGCGCTGGATGGTAGTCACCGGCCAGTTGCTCCACCGTGGCGTGCAGGCAGTTCTGGATGCTGGTGCCGGTGGAAGGCGCGAGTGCAATGCTGACGTCGCGCGCCAGGATGCGCACGCGCACGGGCTGGCCCAGCGCCTGGCCGCCATCGCGCACCCACAGGCTGCCCCCCGGGAATTCCACGCGCGCCAGATGCCAGGCCGCATCGCGCTCGGCCACGGTGGCGCGCAGTACCACGCCGGCGTCCTCTCCCAAATGGATGGGCAGGTCCACGTTGGCCAAGGTCTCCTGCAGCGGCCCGGCGGCAACCACGCGGCCCGCCTCCAGCACCACGATGTGGTCGGCCAGGCGCGCCACTTCGTCCGGCGCGTGGCTGACGTAGACCACCGGGATGTCCAGCTCGTCGTGCAGACGCTCCAGGTAGGGCAGGATGTCATTCTTGCGGGCCACGTCCAGCGCGGCCAGCGGTTCGTCCATCAGCAGCAGGCGGGGGCTGGTGAGCAGCGCGCGGGCAATGGCTACCCGCTGGCGTTCGCCGCCGGACAGTCCGTGGGGCTTGCGTTCCAGTAGTTGCGCCAGGCCCAGGAGTGCGACCACATGGTCGAATGCCACCCGGCGATGCGCCGCGGGGACGCGGGACTGTCCGTAGAGCAGGTTGCGTCGCACGTCCAGGTGGCGAAACAGATTGGCGTCCTGGAACACATAACCCAGGGGGCGCTGGTGGGTGGGCAGGAACACGCCGTCGTCCTGCCAGGTCTGCCCGTCAACGCGCAGGTGGCCTTGGTCGGCCCGCGCCAGGCCGGCCATGCAGCACAGTACGGTCGTCTTGCCACAGCCCGAGGGGCCGAACAAAGCCGTCACCCCCTGACCCGGCAACTCCAGCCCCACGTCCAGGGTGAAGCCCGGGTACGACAACCGAAAGTGCGCCTCGATGCTCATGGCGTGCGGCTCCAGCCACGGCCATACAGGGCCAGCAGCACCACAAAGGAGAACACCAGCATGCCCGCAGCCAACCAATGGGCATTGGCGTACTCCAATGCTTCCACATGGTTGTAGATGGCCATGGACAGCACCTGGGTCTTGCCGGGAATGTTGCCGCCAATCATCAGCACCACGCCGAATTCGCCCACCGTGTGCGCAAAGCCCAGCACGGCGGCGGTGATGAAACCGGGCCGCGCCAGGGGCAGCGCTACGCTGAAAAATGCGTCCCTGGGCGAGGCGCGCAGGGTGGCCGCCGCCTCCAGCGGTGCGTCACCGATGGCGGCAAACGCCTGCTGCAGGGGCTGGACGACAAAAGGCATCGAGTAAATGACGGAGGCGAGCACCAGTCCGGCAAAAGTGAAAGGCAACAGCCCCAGTCCCAGCCACTGCGTGAACTGACCCACTGGTCCCTGCGGGCCCATCAGGACCAGCAGGTAAAAGCCCAGCACCGCCGGAGGCAGCACCAGCGGCAGCGTGACGATGGCGCCCACGATGGCCTTCAAGCGTGAACGGCTGCGCGCGAGCCACCATGCGACCGGTGTGCCCAGCAGCAGCAGCAGCAGTGTGGTGAGCCCGGCCAGCTTGATGGTCAGGGCAATGGCGGCGAGGTCCTGCGCGGTGGGCATGGGGTTCAATGCTCAGGCCCGTGGCATTTGTTGAAGTCCTTGCATTCACCGCAGGATGGCGCCGGGCAGATGTAAATGCCCTCGGTGCTGCAGTACTGGCGGTAGATGAATTTCTTCCATTTCATATCGGTGGTGTTCAATGCGGACAAGCCGGGAAATGCGGTCTGCATCAAGGTACTCAATTCTGCACGGTGCGCCAGCCCCAGGTCTTGCCACAGGTGGTCGCGCCCGGCGCAGCCCCAGGCCACGATCCGCGCCAGCCAGACTTCCGACTCGCGCAGCCCGGCCCGGTACCCAAGCAGCAGGGTCAACAGATCGGCCAGTTCCTCGATGGTCTGGTTGTCGCCATCGGCCAGATGGATATCCATGCCGGGAAAATAGGTGCGTGCCATGCACTCGAACTCGGAAGGCAACAACCCCAGCGTGGCCGGCAGCACACCTTCGCCCAGCGAGCGCCCGACCAGCAGACTGGCCAGAATCGGGCGCAGCGGGTCAGCCTTTGCATCGGCCCCGGCCGCGAGGGCCAGTAGCTGTGACATGCGGGAGGCGCGGTCGGGCGCGGCGGCGGGAATCACGGAAGTGCCTCAAAAAGGACCTGTACGTCACGCGGGGGCGCCGTGTAGGGTGCCGATGTCACCAGCAGGTCGGCCCCAGCGGCCACGTAGGCGCCCGCATTGTCGGCTCGCACACCACCTGCCGCGGCGAGCAGAGGGCGACGGCCCGGGATGCCTGCATCCACCATGGCCCGGCACTGGGCCACGTCCTGCGGCGTGAATTTTTCCAGCTGCAGCACGTCGGCCCCCGCGTCGTGCCAGACACGGGCCTCCTGGGGACTTGCCACTTCGACAACCACCTTTTTCTCGGGCTGCGCGCGGCGCAAGCGTTGAATGGTCTGCGCGGGTGCTTCATCGAGAAAGAGACGGTGCTCTGCAAAGACCAGCAGGGTCTCCGAGAGTCCCAGCCGGTGCATCGTGCCGCCGCCAGCGCGAACGGCCTTGGCCGAGAGGGCCTTGGTGCCGGGGACGTTCTTGCGGGTGCATGCCACGGGCAAACCCAGTGCCTGGTCCACGATGGCCGCCGTGGCACTGGCAATGCCGCTTGCCCACTCCACCAGCGTTTGCGCCATCTTCCAGGCCTGGTGCAGGCTGGCGGCTGATCCCTCGGCCCAGAGTATCGGATCACCTGCGCCGGCCCTCGTACCGGACAGCAAGAGTGCCCGCCCCTGTCCACCCGCAAGCTCGAACAGGCGCAGGGCCTCCTCGGCGGCGCAGACGCGCATTGGCTGGCGTGCCCGGAATTCCAGGCGAGCAGGTTTCCCGCCCACGCCCAGCGTGAAGGTGGTCAGATCGCCGCAGGGCACGTCGTCGCGCAACAGGGCCCACAGTTCGGCGTCGGGAATTACCGGCATGTCAGTGGCGGGAAAACACGTCGCGCAATTTGCACAACGTGGTGGTGATGTCAAAGCGGGTGTCGGCCAGGGCTTCGCCGGCCAGGATCTTGACCAGGGCGATGTAGGGGTCGGCTTCGCCCGTCAGCAGCACGGTGGCGCCCCACTTCTGCATGTGGCGCACGTAGCCGTCGCCAGCGCTGGCGGCAACCATGATCTCCACACCGTGCAGGGGGTGGGGGCCGTCGTCCTTGAAGTGGTGGGGTAGTTGCTCCTTGGTCAACCGTACGCGTTGCGCGGGCGGGGTGGGCTGTTCAGGCTGGCAGTCGAACACCAGCCAGTCACAGGTCTGGCCGGCGTGACCGGACACGGCGGTCCAGTCGTTCTTGGTGGCAATGGCAATTTTCATGGTTCTGGCCAAGCCAGATTCGTGCCTGTCAGGGGAGTTCGTAGCCGAAAGACTGGATCACGGCAACGGCCTTCGCCGACTTGAGGTACTGCATCAGTGCCAGCGCCGCCGGCTTGCCCCTGCCCTTGTCCAGAACGACGGCGTCCTGGCGGATCGGGGTGTACAGCCGGGCCGGAACAGTCCAGGACGAGCCCTCAATCTTGCCGTCCTTCAGCACCTGGGACAGGGCCACAAAACCCAGTTGTGCGTTGCCGGTGCTGACGAACTGGTAGGCCTGCGTGATGTTTTCCGCCAAGACGATCCTGGGTTGCAGCGCATCCAGGGTGCCCAGCGCCTTCATGACTTCCATGCCGGCAGCACCATAGGGCGCCAGCTTGGGGTTGGCCAGCGCGATGTGTTCGAAAGTGCCCTTCTTCAGAACCTCGCCCTGGCCATCCACGACGCCGGGCTTGGCCGACCACAGGACCAGCTTGCCAATGGCGTAGGTGAACTGGCTGCCAGCCACCGCGGCGTTCTCGGCCAGCAGTTTGGTGGGCGTTTCGTCGTCGGCGCTGAGCAGCAGCTCAAAGGGTGCGCCACCCTTGATCTGCGCGTAGAACTTGCCGGTGGAGCCGAACGAGGCGACCACCTTGTGGCCGGTGTCCTTTTCAAACTCGGCGGCAATTTTCTGCAGTGGGGCAGTGAAGTTGGCGGCGACAGCCACCGACACTTCGTCGGCACGCGCGTGGCTTGACAGTGCCAGCAGTGCGCTCAGGACGATCAACAGGGGTTTGAATGGGGTCATGGGTAGCTCCTTGGAAAAAGATGATCAATCGACGGCAACCAGAAAGACGCTGGAGGCCTTGAATACGGCAGTCACTTCCTGACCGACGACCAGACCCAGGCGCTTGACGCTCTGTTCGGTGACCACGGCGGTGATCACATGGTGGCCGCCGGGCATGGTCAGTGTCACCTCGGCGTTGACCGGTCCTTCGTGCACGCTGGTGACCGTGCCGGCGAACCGGTTGCGCGCGGAAATCCTGGCGTCATCTCCCGTCAGCAGCAGGATGGACGATGCCTTCACGAAGGCCAGCACATCGCGGCCCAGTGCCAGGCCCAGGTTTTCCGCCGACTCGCGCGTGACGATGGCGGTGAGCTCCAGGGCGGGCGCCAGGCGGACACTGACCTCGGTGTCCACCACACCCTCCTGGATGGCGGAAATGGGTCCGGCAAACTGGTTGCGGGCACTGGTCTTCATGGACAGTCTCCTGAGTACTTGCCGAAAGTCGGCCACGTCGCACACACCGCTCTGCTCCAGATTGCTGGTCAGTTTCTCCAACGCCAGTTGCGACTCCTTTTCGAGCGCGCGGTAGAAGGCGATCAGGCGCCGGGCAAAGGCCGTGAGTTCGGTGCCGCCCCCGTGGCGACCGCCCGCGCTGCGGTTGACCAGCGGCTCGGGCGCTACATTGTTCATGTCGTCCACCGCATCCCATGCCGCCTTGTAGGACATGGGAACCGCCTTGGCAGCCTGCGAGATGGAGCCGGACTTGTCAATCGCTTCCAGGAGACGGATGCGCTTGTCGCCCAGGAAACTGCCCATCGCTGTATCGATCAGCAGTTTGCCGGTGAGTTTGGTCTGTGGTGTGGTCATGGTTCGGCTTCCGTTATGTTCTCAAGCAAACAACGTACCAATTCAACGCGCGTCTGCTTGCCGACAAAACCCTGCAGCAACAGGCAAGGGGTTGCTTGGTTTGCAGGTATCCGGGCGCGCACCCCACTTTGTGGGATTGCCGACATCGATGTGTACTTTACTGCATAACGACTACGCGCTTTGTTGGCTATCCGACAGCAATTGCGGGTTTTTTGCGGCTTTTCCCATGGCATCCAAATTGCGAAGGATGGCTGTCGCTGTATACGCATCGATATGACGAAACACCACATTCATCTATCCACCGCAACTGCCCACTGAGCCATGAAAACCAAGCACTCCACCCGATTGAAATCCCTGCCGGCACTGCTGGGCGCCCTGTTTGCCGCTGGCAGCACCCTGGCGGGCGAGCGCCCCGTGTTTGCGCTGGGTGAGATCACCGTCACGGCAACGCCCCTGCGCGAGGGCGCCTATGGCAGCCAGTCCATCGAGTCCGACGACCTGCGCGTGGCCGACCGTTACACCGTTGGCGAGGCGCTGGACCTGCAACCCGGGGTCAACCTCAGCAAGCAAGGTCAGCGCAACGAGCAGATGATCTGGGTGCGCGGTTTCAGTCTGCGCCAGGTGCCGATCTTTGTGGATGGCATTCCGGTCTATGTGCCCTATGACGGCTATGTTGACCTCGGCCGCTTCACGACCTTTGACCTGTCGCGCATTGAAGTGTCCAAGGGATTCAGTTCGGCCCTGTACGGAGCCAATACGCTCGGTGGTGCCATCAACCTGGTGAGTCGCCGCCCGACCAAGGCGTTGGAGGGGGAGGTCGGTGGTGGCCTGACGTTCAGCAACCAGGGCCAGATGAACGGCCAGCAGGTTTTCACCAATGTGGGAATGAATCGTGGCACCTGGTATTTGCAGGCAGGCGCATCGTCCGTCAACCAGGACTTCTATGTCCTGCCAGATACCTTTAGCCCGGTCAAGGGTGAGGATGGCGGGCGGCGCGAGAACAGTGCCATGCGGGACAGCAAGGTCCATGTCAAGATCGGCCTGACCCCCAACGCGACGGATGAATATGCGGTCAACTTCATCCGCCAGCATGGCATCAAGAATGATCCTCCCTATGCCGGTACGGCGGCCAATGTGTCGCCTGCCTACTGGCAGTGGCCCTACTGGGACAAGGAAAGCCTGTACTTCTTGTCGAGCACGCGTCTGGGTGAGCACACGCTCAAACTGCGCGGCTACCACGACACGTTCAGGAACTCGCTCTACACCTACGACGATGCCACCTACAGCACGCAGAAGAAGGGTTCGTCCTTCCAGAGCTGGTACGACGATTACACCGACGGCTTGAGTGTGCAGGGTGATTTCAGGCTGGCGGCGACCAACCAGCTGCGCAGCTCCTACAACCTCAAGGTCGATGTCCACCGCGAGAACAATGCGGGCGAACCGGTGCGCAACTTCAAGGACCGCACCCAGTCGTTCGCGCTGGAAGACAGCCACGCATTCAGTGACCGGTTGTCGCTGGCAACCGGGCTGTCTTTCGAACAGCGTGACAGCCAGGAGGCTCAGGATTACAACAGCACGACCAAGGTGGTTTCCGACTTCACCCGTGCCAACAACTCGGCCACCAACGGGCAGGCGGGGCTGACGTACCAGCTGAGCGGTGGCGACACGCTCCACGCGTCGGTCGCAGGCAAGAGCCGCTTCCCGACCATCAAGGACCGTTACTCCTACAAGATGGGGCAGGCCATTCCCAATCCGGCACTGAAGGCCGAGCAGGCCACCCACTATGAGATCGGCTATACGGGCAAGCTCAACGGCAACTGGATGCTGGAGAGCAACCTGTTCCACAGCGATATCACGAACTTCATCCAGTCGGCAACGCTGACCACCCTGTGCGGAGCCTCGCTGTGCATGCAGAGCCAGAATGTGGGGCAGTCCACCGCAGACGGTCTGGAACTGGCCGTGCGGGGCAGCGCAGGGGCGTGGGACGTCAGCGCCAACTACACCTTCCTGAACCGCAGGAACCTGTCCAACCCCGAGATCCTGCTGACCGATACGCCGCAGCACAAGCTGTACGCCAGTGCCGTCTGGCACGCCGCCGCCTGGGAGGTGACGGGCAGCGTGGAGGGCTACACGCAGCGCTATTCGTCCACGGACGGCAAGCAGGTTGCCCCCGGCTTTGCCGTAGCCAACCTCAAGGCCGGCTACCGTACGAAGGGCGGCACCCTGCTGGAGGGCGGAGTCCGCAACCTGTTCGACCGTCTGTACAGCTATGCCGAAGGCTATCCCGAGCCGGGGCGGACCCTCTTTGTCCAGTTGCGAACACCCTTCTGACCCCCCAAGGAGAGAATCATGAGCACTGGTTTTGTCACCTCGCGCCGGCGCTTTCTGGCCGGCATGGCCACCCTGGCAACTGCCACGGCTCGCGCGGCCCAACCGGCTGTGCGCCCCGTCGTCGTCATGACCAGCTTCCAGGATGAACTGGTGTCCCGCTTTGAGGCTGCATTCGAGAAGGCCTATCCGCAGTACCGCCTCCAGGTCCTGTGGCGCATGCCGCACGACGCGGCGCCGTACCTGCGCCAGCCGGCGCAGGGGGGCGTGGATGTCTACTGGGCTGCGTCGCCCCGCACCTTTGCGGGCCTGGCGCGCGATGGAGCCTGGCGCAAACTGCCGGTGGATCGTGCCGGCCTGCCGGATCGGGCAGGCAACACACCGTTGGCCGATGCCGATGGCTTCTACACCGCCACCGAAATGGCGGGCTTCGGGTTCGCGGTCTCGCCCGCTGCCCTGTCCGCACGCAAGTTGGCTGCGCCCAAGGACTGGACGGATCTGGCAGACCCGCAGATGCTGGGGCAGATTGCGCTGCCCATCCCGGCGCGGGTGGGGTTCGCACCGCCCATTGTGGAGATCGTGCTGCAGGCCTATGGATGGGAGCAGGGCTGGGCGCTGTGGAGCCAGATCGCCGCGAACGCGGTCCTGGTGGACCGTGGCGCCACGTTTGTCAGCGACGAGGTGGCATCCGGTCGCTGCGCCGTGGGTGTCTCCATTGATTTCTTTGTCACCTCGGCCATTGCCAACGGGGCCGCGCTGCAATTTGTCTACCCGGGCCACACCGGCGTCAATCCGGCCCACGCAGCGGTGACCAGCAGCAGCCCCAATCCACAGGGAGCCAAAGCCTTTGTCGAGTTCCTGCTGTCACAGGACGGGCAGAAGATTCTGACCCACCCGGATATCCGCCGACTGCCGGTGCGCCCGACCGCCTACGAGGGGCTGCCGGCGGCCTACTTCAACCCCTTTGCCGCGGCGGCAAACGGGGGTCTGCAGTTCGATGGCGAGGCATCACGCCCGCGCGTGGGGCTCAGCAGCGCGGTGTTCCAGCAGATGCTGGTCCAGCCGCATGGCGAGATCAGGGACCTGTGGCAGCGCGTACGTGCCGCGCAAAGCAGCGGCAAGCCCGTTGCGGCGGCACGCAAGCTCCTGGAAACGCCACCCCTGACCGAGGCGCAGGCCGCCGACGAGGGCCTGCGCCGCCAGTTCGTCAACCGTCTGGAGGGCAACCTGGGGCAACAGGTCAGCGCCGCGGAGGCCGCCTGGCAAGAGACCTGCGCCAAACAGCGCAATGCAGCCCGCCAACTGCTGGACGAGGTGGGCGCATGAAGTTATTTGCCCTTTGTATGGTGGCCGCCGCGATGGGCCTGCCCGGTGCCGTGCGCGCAGACACCCGTCCTGCGCCCGCCATCGACCGGGAGGCGTTGAGCCACCCGATGGACGGGTTGACACCCGATGAGATGAAGCGGTTTCAGCACGGACGCAGCCTGGTCCGGCAAAGTTGGGTTGTGGCGCCAGCCGGTGATGGGGAGGTGAGTGGGCTGGGCCCTCTCTATAACCGGCTGGCCTGCATTTCCTGTCATGCCAAGAATGGCCGGGGCGGTGCGCCAGGGGAGCCGCAGCAGCGCATGCAGTCCATGCTGGTACGGTTGTCGGTGCCGGGCCAGGGGCCGCATGGTGGGCCGCGGCCGCACCCTGTCTATGGCGACCAGCTGAACGAGGAGGGCGTTCCCGGCGTGCCGGGCGAGGGACGGGCACAGATCCGGTGGGTCGGCACCAAGGTCCGGCTGGCCGGTGGTGAGGTCGTTGAATTGCGCCGCCCCAGTGTCGCGTTCACCGATCTGGCCTATGGCCCCTTGGGCCCCGTCCGGTTCTCGCTGAGGGTATCCCCCCACATTGCCGGCCTGGGTCTGCTGGAAACCGTGCCGGAGGCAACTCTGGTCGATCTGGCCAACAGCGCCAAGCCGGATGGTGTGCGCGGCGCGGTCAACCGGGTCTGGGATCAGCAGGCGCAGGCGAGCGTCATCGGCCGCTTCGGCCTGAAGGCCAATGCGCCCACGCTGCGCCAGCAGATCGCGGGGGCTTTCCTGGGCGATATGGGCATCACCTCCGATCTGTTTCCCACCGAGAACTGCACGCCGGCGCAGCGGGCATGCCGGGACGCTGTCTCGGGCGGCCACCCGGAACTGAGCACGCAGGGGCTCGATGATGTCGAGTTCTACCTGGCGCACCTGCTGCCTCCGATGCGTCGTGATGCCGACCAGCCGGCCGTGCGCCGGGGGGAGGCCCTGTTTGCCCAAAGCGGCTGCGCCGTCTGCCACCGGCCCGCGTTGCAAGGGGGAGCGCATCCACGGTATGCGCGTCTCGCGGGGCAAACGGTGGCGGCATATACCGATTTGCTGCTGCATGACATGGGCGCGAGCCTGGCGGATGGCCGCACGGACTTTCTGGCCAATGGACGCCAGTGGCGTACGCCGCCGCTGTGGGGGCTGGGCCTGCTGACCGCAATCAACGAGAACACCGGTTACCTGCATGATGGCCGTGCCCGCACGCCCGAGGAGGCCATCCTGTGGCATGCCGGAGAGGCACTGCCCGCCAGGAAACGGTATGCCGGCTTGCCGAAAGAGTCGCGTCAGGCACTGCTGGCCTTCCTGCAGTCACTCTGATGGTGAGCGCTGTGGTTGCAAAGGATGAACGGATTCCTGCACGATGCGTCTGTCCCCGGATATCCGGGTCCATCAACACCATCAAAGGAACTTCTCCATGTCCATCAGCGCACGCAATGTATTCAAAGGCAAGGTCACCGCATTGAAGGAAGGCCCCATCAATGCCGAGGTGGAAATCACCACCGGCGGCGGCGACACGATTGTGGCCATGCTGACCGATGCCAGCGTCAAGTCCCTGGGGCTGGCACCTGGCGTGGAGGCCGTGGCTGTGATCAAGACCTCCTGGGTCACCCTGCTGTCGGGCACGCCCGAGTACCGGTTCAGCGCCCGCAACCAGCTCAAGGGCATCGTGCGTGGCATGGTTCAGGGGCCGGTCAATTGCCAGGTGACGCTTGCCCTGGCCGGAGGTTCCACGGTCAGCGCCATGGTCACCAACGCCGCCGTGGCGGAGCTGGGCCTGGGTGACGGCGTGCCGGTGACGGCCCTGTTCAAGGCGAGCCATGTGCTCGTCGGCGTGCCGGCCTGACGCCGGCGGCGGTGCCCGTCAGCGTGGCATCGCGTCGCTGATGGAGTAGCTGGTTTGGGCCTGGCCACAGTCAAAGTGGCCCACGACCGTGCGACACACCAGCCAGCGCGCATCCACCAGGCGCCACGCGGTCAGCGATTCGGCGTAGACGGGGGCTTCGTAGAAGACCTCGTCATCGTCGCAGCGCAATTGCGTCAGCACGAATCGGAACGCGCTGTAGCAGGGGGCATTGGCGGCATCGCATCCGCGGGTGTGCTCGGCCAGCATCTCGTAGTCGCTCTGCACGTCAAAGCGGGTTGGCGCCACCACCAGACCCTGCAGGGTCGCGGGCAGCTCTTGCGTCCAGTGGATGTCTGGTTCCCCGGAGCTGGCGCAGGGCGCCGGGCCCGCGCAGGGTGTCCTGTTATACAGCGCTGCAAACATCGCGATCTCCTTCATGGCAAGTCGGTCATACGGCCCGGATCTGTGCGGGTTCCTACACAGGGCGTTGCCGCGTTTGATCGGGAATCGACAAATACGACAAACACCGGCTTCGCTGTATACCGAGGCAAATAGCGTGCCGTCAGCGGGGTATGGCGTCGAAGTCCACCGCCATGGCGGCGCGCTGATCGGTGTCGACTGCGGCGTCGGCAAGCGGGTCGCCGCCGCGCAGCCAGTCGGCGTGGCTGTCGGGCTGGTCCAGCGCCAGCACCAGCGCGTGGTTGAGTTCGTAGGCACCCCAGGCCAGGTCCTGCTCGCGCATGGCGGCCTGCAGGGCCGATTGCACCAGCATACGCACTACGCGGTGGGCGCCCGAGAATGGCACGCTGTCGGTCCGGCCCGCGGCAGCCTGCGCGCAGGCGTGGCGGTCGTGCGACGCGTGGCCGCGGCAGGCCAGTGGGCGCACGCGGTGGACCAGGCACACGCCCTGCACGATGAAGGCGCAGCGCTGGCGCAGGGCCACCCGCTGGGCCTCGTCGAGCCCGCGGGTGGCGGCGTCCGCTTCGTGCAGGCGGCCCGATATATCCATCCCATGGCGCTGCAGGGCGGGTGCGGTGGCGCGCAGGTAGGCCGCCAACAGGAATACCTCGGGTGCCGTGGCCGTCACGCGCAGCGTGCAGCAACTGGGGCAGCCCTTGCGACAGGCAATGGCGGGTTGCCCCTCGGACTGAATGGCCACATTGCCGTCAAAGCTGTCCCAGGCCTGCAGCAGCACGGCCTGCGTGCGCGTGGCCTCGTCCTGTGTTCGTAACGTGTGGACCAGCGCGGCGCGCAGGTCGCGGAAGAAGGCTTGCGCACCGTGGTCGTTTGTCGATGGGGGCATGTCGCTATCCCGCTTGGGTCTTTTGGGGACTGTCAGAAACACTCGTTTTCCAGCTGATCCAGCCATGCCAGGCCGGTCTCGTCGCCGCGCTCTTCGAGCAGCTCACGGATCTGGTTGACAAAGCTGGCCAGCAACAACTGGTCGTCACAGCGCATGCCTTGGGTTGCATTGCGCCGGTTCTGGAAGTAGGTCCAGAACGGATCGTTCAGGGTCTGCGTGTGTGACGCAATGCGCTCCATCATCCGGCTGGCCTGGCCATCAAAATCGATGCCCTTGAAGCTGCGATAGCGGTCCGTTGGCTGCATGTCGATTCAGATGTTCTTCTTGCCCTGCAGCAGCTTGGCCTTGTCGGACGGGCTGTAGTGGTCAAAGTGGCCCTGCGCGGCGGCCACGCGGCGGTGCGCCATGCGGATGGCCTCGATCTTGCCGGCCGGGGCAATGGGGGAGACGCATTTCTCCAGCGCCGTGCTCTGGCACTGCGGACAGGCCGGTGTGTCGCCCGCGCGCACCAGCGCTTCAAAGCGGTTGCCGCAGGCCGGGCAGTGGTAGTCGTAGATGGGCATGGCGCTCTCCTGGGGTTGCGTTCGGTGCGGGAAGGCAGATGCAGGGTTCGTGCCAGGGCCAACCAGGCTCACCAGCCCCATCGCCGCCCAAGCCGGCGGCGATGGCGTTCCCGGCGGCCTGCATGGACATCGTTCCACAGGCCGGGCATGCGCGCAGGGCCCTTGCCGTTGGCGCGAAGCAGGTTGTCCCACCCGTCAGGCTGCCAGGGAGTTGCTATCAATTCAGTAGCTGTTCACGCACAATCCACGAGGGCTGGAGGCCAAAAAGGCATGTGACCGCCCAGCGAATCAGGTGGGGCTGGCGCAGCGCTCCGTGGGCGATGCGCAGCCCTCCAGCGTGGGCGCTGCCGTGGGCTTGGCGCCCAGGCCGACCCAGGCGTCCACCGCGGCCGTATCGAAGCCGACATGGCGCGCGCCGGTGTCGGTGCGCTGCATCAGCGGGCGGCGGATCAGCAGCGGGTCCTGCAGCAGCAGGTCCAGCGCGGCGCAGCCGTCCAGGGTCTCGGGGTGGACCTCGCCGCTCTTGATGCGTGGTGCGGCGCGGTTGAACCAGTCCGCCACCGGCAACGGCCCCAGAAAGGCCAGCAGGTCTTGCGGCGTCCAGTGCGCGGTCAACAGGTTGCGCTGCTCCAGCGTGTGGCCGGCGGCCAGCAGCGCGCTGCGCTGGCGGGCGTTGCCACCACAGCCGGGCTTCTCGTAGAAGACGATGTGGGTCATGGCTGACGTTCTCCGGTGGGTTGGGCCAGTGCCAGCAGGCCGCTGGTCTGGTCGGTGATGGCCTGCACGGTGGCGTCCGGCAGGCGGTGCAGCCAACGTTGTGGCAACCGTGCAGCGCCACAACGGGCGCCGGCCAGCATGCCGACCAGGGCGCCGGTGGTGTCGGCATCGTCACCCTGGTTCACTGTGGCAATCAGGGCCTCTTCAAAATTGTCGTGTTGGGTCCAGAAGTGCAGCACGGTCTGCACCGTGTCCACCACATAGGCCGTGGCGCGGCCTTTGTAGGGGGCAAAGCGGAACGCCGGGTTGTCCTGCACCCACTGCGCGGCCCACTGCTGGCCATCGGCATGGGTGGCGCCGTGCAACAGCAGGCGCAGCAGGTGGCCCAGGCCCAGCGTTGCGGCGTCCGACAACGGGTGGTGGTGGGTGAGGCGCGCCTGGGCCAGGGATACGCGCTCCAACGCGGCGGTGTCACCCAGCGTGGCCAGCACAGTGGGCAGGTTGCGCATCAGCGCGCCATTGCCGCCGTCGCCGGGGTTGTACGGCCCCTGCAACGTGCCTTCCAGCAGGTAGCGCTGGATGCCGCGGCGGCAGGTGTTGCCACAGTCCACCGGCTTGGCCTTGAACCAGCGCACGTAGGCGTCGGCTATGTGGCGCACCAGGGTGTCGTCACCCTGTGCCAGGGCGTCGATGCCGCTACGGCCACCCTGCAGCAGCGCCGAGCCCAGCGCCAGACTCATCGTGGTGTCGTCGGTCACCTGGCCGGCAGCGAGCTTGAGCCAGCCGCCGCCGACGATGTCGCGGTGCACGCCGTATTGCGCGGCAATCTCGCGCGGGCGCATGAACTCCACCGTGGCGCCCAGCGCGTCGCCCATCGCAAAGCCTAGGTAGGCGCCCAGTGCGCGGTCAAACAACTCAGGCATAGCGGGCCACCACGTCGTAGTCGCCGCCCAGCGCCAGCACCTCCTGCTCGCCGTGCAGCACCTGGCCGGGCAGCAGTTCGGGGAACAGCAGCACCTTGCACAGCGGCACCTGCACCTCAAACACCCAGTCGCCAAAACAGGAGGCGTCCTCGGCCGACAGGCTGAAGGAGACGATGTTGTTCAGCCGTATCGTGCAGTGCCGCCCCTGCAGGCTGCCGGCGACGGTCTGCTCTTCGCACTGGTTGCTGCCCCGCCACAGGCGCAGATGCTGTGGCGATGCGGCCCCTTCCGCGCCGTAGGGGAAGCGGCCCAGCGCCCACTGGCAGAACGCGTACAGCAGGTCGAGCTGCTGGTGGATGTTGTTGTTGTTGTAACGGCTGGCCGCCTTCTCCTGCAGGTAGGCCACCCACGCGGGTGAGGGAAAGCGCGCCAGTGGCGCCTTGTGGAAGGTGGGGACCAGGCCGAAGCGGCTCTCCACCCAGCCCTTGAGCACGGCACCGGCCTGGCCATTGGCGTCCATGCCCCAGCCCTGCAGCAGCTTGCGCCAGCTGCTGCGCCAGCGGCGGCGCTCAGCGGCGCCCAGCGCAGTGAGTTCGTGCGCCTCGGGCTTGCGCAGGCCAAAGGCAATGGACAGGTAGTGGGAAAACATGTCGCGCGCCTCGTTCAGGCTGTGGCTGCGCTCCAGCAGCGCAAACAGGCCCGCTTGGGCCTCGCGCGTGCCGGCAATGGCCAGTGGCACCGGGTGGGCGTTGAACGCGCTGCTGGCCAGCAGCGGCGCGGGCACGCCGACCAGATTGGTCCCGTACCAGCGGTGGGGCTGGTCCGCGTCATCGTCGTCGTGCGCCACGGCCCGGGCGAAGGCGGTGTCAGACCGGGCGGTTCTCGTTGGGGTTGCGCACCGGGCCCATCAGCGCCAGGCCTTCCTCGTAGGTGATGGTGTCGAAGGTGATGTTGAACTTGAGCGCGGCGTCGGCCACGGCATCGAGCTTGCCGGCGGTGTCCTTCTTCTTCAGGTCGTTCTTTTCCAGGTAGAGCAGGTCCAGCATCTCGTTGTACACCGTCGATTCGAGGATCGGCAGCACATAGAACATCGCGCCCTTGTACGGCACCTGGTATTTTTTGGACAGGTCGATGTTGTCGCAGAACAGGAAGTACTTGCCGCCGGCGCTCAGCGTGTCGCCCAGCACCTCGGCCACGTCCTTCAGGTAGGCAAAGCTCAACAGGAAGCCGGCAAAGAAGGGCAGGTGCTTGTCACCCGCCGTGGCAATGGCCATGGCCTGGCCGCACAGCAGCTCGGGTGGGCGGGCCTCATCGGCCAGCTTGGGCGCAAAGCGCAGTGCCAGCTCGCCGCGAAAGCCAAAGCGGCCCGGCTTGGCGGTGGGTGCCTTGAGCACCGGGTTGAGCAGGCGGCCTTCGCTCTCCAGTCGCGCAAACGCGGTGTCGCCGATCTCGGTGGTGGCCAGTGTTGCAGTCATGTGGATTCCTTGGTTAGGGTGGTTGGAAACGTTGCGGGAAGTGCAGGGTTGGGACCGGTGTTGCGCATGAAATCGGCCGTCTTGGAGAACGAGGCCATCAGCGTCTCGTGCAGGGAGGATTCGGTGCCAATGTCGGTCAGGGCCGCATCCATGCAGGCCAGCCAGGCATCGCGCTCTGGCACTCCGATGGCAAAGCCGCCATGGCGCATGCGCAGGCGCGGGTGCCCGTGTTGTGCCGAATACACCTTGGGCCCGCCCAGCCACTCGCACAGGAAGCGCACCAGCACGGCCTTGGTCGAAGCCAGGTCGGCTGCATGCATGGCGCGGATCGTGGCGGCATCGGCGCGGGCATCCATGTGGCGGTAGAAGGCGTCCACCAGGGCGACGACCGCATCCTCACCGCCCAGCATCTGGTAGTGCGGCGATGGCATCACGTTCAGTGAGAGCGGCGTAGTGGCGGAATTCATGCCACCGACAAGAGCAATGACCGTACCAAGTCTGAAACCGGGGAACCGTCCTGCAAATCCGACACAAACCACTGGCGCCGCCTGCGGATCGGGGGATTTTTGCGACACGCCCTTCCATTTTGTCGGGAAGCCAACAATCCGAAAAAGAGCGCCATCGACAGAGGAGAAAAACGTGTTTCCCCTCTGAAAACACATGCATGCCGACGTTTTTTTAAACGCCGGATCAGCATGGCATGGAAGCTGCAATAGGGAAGCTGCGCGGACACCAGTCCGGCCGACGTGAACCTAGACAAAGAAGACCAACAGGCACGAAAGGCTGACACAAGTCGCGGCAACGCAAGCTTGGTTTTTCAACTTATCTATTGGAGCACTGCAATGGCTAAACTTCGGCAAATTGCCTTCTACGGCAAGGGTGGTATCGGCAAATCGACCACTTCGCAAAATACCCTGGCGGCGCTGTCTGACCTGGGCCAGAAAATTCTCATCGTCGGCTGCGATCCCAAGGCTGACTCCACCCGCCTGATCCTGCACGCAAAGGCACAGGACACCATCCTGTCCCTCGCGGCGGAAGCCGGATCCGTGGAGGACCTGGAACTCGAAGACGTGATGAAAATTGGTTACAAGAACATCCGTTGCGTGGAATCCGGTGGCCCAGAGCCAGGTGTGGGTTGCGCTGGCCGCGGTGTGATCACCTCGATCAACTTCCTCGAAGAGAACGGTGCCTATGACGGCGTGGACTATGTGTCCTACGACGTGCTGGGTGACGTGGTGTGCGGTGGCTTTGCCATGCCCATCCGCGAAAACAAGGCCCAGGAAATCTACATCGTCATGTCCGGCGAAATGATGGCCATGTACGCCGCCAACAACATCTCCAAGGGCATTCTGAAGTACGCCAACTCCGGTGGCGTGCGTCTGGGTGGCCTGGTGTGCAACGAGCGCCAGACCGACAAGGAACTGGAACTGGCCACGGAACTGGCCGGCATGCTGGGCAGCAGGCTGATCCACTTCGTGCCGCGCGACAACATCGTGCAACACGCCGAACTGCGCCGCATGACCGTGATCGAGTTCGCACCCGATTCCAAGCAGGCCGCCGAGTACCGCACGCTGGCCGAGAAGGTGCACAACAACGCCGGCAACGGCACCATCCCCACCCCCATCACCATGGACCAACTGGAAGACATGCTGATGGAGTTCGGGATCATGGACACCATCGACGAATCGCAAGTCGGCAAGAAAGCCGCAGAACTGGGCGTTGCCGCCTAAGAGGTTCCGGGCCCGGTCCGGGTTGTCGCGTGATGAACCCGACCGGGCAGGTACCAGATAACAACATTAACCTACTGGAGTTCCCCCATGACTGCCACCGTTGAAGAGCGCAAGGCCACGAACAAGGCCCTGATTGATGAAGTGCTGAAGGCCTATCCCGAAAAGATGGCCAAGCGGCGCGCCAAGCACCTGGGCACGTTTGAAGAAGGCAAGCCCGACTGCGGCGTCAAATCCAATATCAAGTCATTGCCCGGCGTGATGACCATTCGTGGCTGTGCCTACGCTGGCTCCAAAGGCGTGGTGTGGGGCCCCATCAAGGACATGGTGCACATCAGCCATGGTCCCGTCGGCTGCGGCCAGTATTCCTGGGCAGCGCGGCGCAACTACTACATCGGCACCACCGGCATCGACACCTTCGTGACCATGCAGTTCACCTCCGACTTCCAGGAGAAGGACATCGTCTTCGGTGGCGACAAGAAGCTCGACAAGATCATTGACGAAATCCAGGAGCTGTTCCCCCTGAACAAGGGCATCTCCATCCAATCCGAATGCCCCATCGGCCTGATTGGTGACGACATCGAAGCGGTGTCCAAGAAGAAGAGCAAGGAACTCGAAGGCCACACCATCGTGCCAGTGCGCTGCGAAGGTTTCCGCGGTGTGAGCCAGTCCCTGGGTCACCACCTGGCCAACGATGCCATCCGCGACTGGGTGTTCGACAAGGTGGACCCCAACAAGCGCCCCGAATTTGTCTCCACCCCGTACGACGTGGCCATCATCGGTGACTACAACATCGGCGGCGACGCCTGGTCCAGCCGCATCCTGCTGGAAGAAATGGGCCTGCGCGTCATCTCCCAGTGGTCCGGTGACGGCACGATTGCCGAAATCGAGAACACCCCCAAGGCCAAGCTCAACGTGCTGCACTGCTACCGCTCGATGAACTACATCAGCCGGCACATGGAAGAGAAGTACGGTATTCCATGGGTGGAATACAACTTCTTCGGCCCGACCATGATCGAGAAGAGCCTGCGCGAGATCGCGGCCCACTTCGACGACACCATCAAGGCCAAGGCCGAAGAGGTGATCGCCAAGTACAAGCCGCTGATGCAGGCCGTCATCGACAAGTTCAAGCCCCGCCTGGAAGGCAAGACCGTCATGCTGTACATCGGTGGCCTGCGCCCCCGCCACGTGATTGGTGCCTACGAAGATCTGGGCATGGTGGTGGTCGGTACCGGCTACGAGTTCGGCCACAACGATGACTACCAGCGCACCACCCACTACATCAAGGACGCCACGCTGATCTATGACGACGTGACCGGCTACGAGTTCGAGCACTTTGTCGACAAGGTCAAGCCCGACCTGGTGGGCTCCGGCATCAAGGAAAAGTACGTGTTCCAGAAGATGGGCGTGCCGTTCCGCCAGATGCACAGCTGGGACTACTCCGGCCCCTACCACGGCTACGACGGCTTTGCCATCTTCGCCCGCGACATGGACATGGCCATCTCCAGCCCGATCTGGGGCCTGACCAAGGCGCCCTGGAAGGCCTGACCCTTTTACCCCATTCATTGCAAACTATTGGAGCCAGCCATGTCTCAATCAGCCGACAAAGTCATCGACCACGAATTGCTGTTTCGTGAGCCCGAGTATCAAGCGATGCTGGGCAAGAAGAAGGAGCACGAGTTCAACCACTCCGACGAGAAGGTGAAATCCATCGTCGAATGGACCAAGACCGAGGACTACAAGCAGAAGAACTTCGCCCGTGACTCGCTTGCCATCAACCCCGCCAAGGCCTGCCAGCCACTGGGCGCCGTGTATGTAGCCAACGGCTTTGCCAAGACGCTGAGTTTTGTGCACGGCAGTCAGGGCTGCGTGGCCTACTACCGCTCACACTTCAGCCGCCATTTCAAGGAGCCAACCTCCTGCGTATCGTCATCCATGACGGAAGATGCAGCCGTGTTCGGCGGCCTGAACAACATGGTGGACGGCCTGGCCAATGCCTACAGCCTGTACAAGCCCGACATGATCGCCGTGTCGACCACTTGCATGGCCGAAGTGATTGGTGACGACGTGGACGCCTTCATCAAGACCAGCAAGCAAAAGGGCAGCATCCCCGAAGAGTTTGACGTGCCGTTTGCCCACACCCCCGCCTTTGTGGGCAGCCACATCACCGGCTATGACAATGCCCTGCTGGGTGTGCTGCGCCACTTCTGGGACGGCAAGGCCAAGACCACCGAACCCCTGGTTCGCGTGCCCGATGACAGCATCAACTTCATCGGTGGCTTTGACGGCTTTGTCGTGGGCAACATGAAGGAAATCCGCCGGATTTTCGACCTGTTCGGCGTCAAGGTGAACATTCTCTGTGACCCGTCTGGTAGCTGGAACACCCCCACCGATGGCGAGTTCCGCATGTATGCCGGTGGCACGACCAAGGAAGAAGTGGTTGCCGCGCTGCACGCCAAGGCCACCATCGTGTTCCAGGAGTTCTGCTGCGAGAAGACCAGCAAGTTCATCGCCGAACACGGCCAGGAAGTCGTCACGCTCAACGCCCCCATCGGCGTGGCCGGCACCGACAAGTTCCTGATGGAAATCTCCCGCCTGACCGGCAAGCCGATTCCCGCGCAACTGGAAAAGGAACGGGGCGAACTGGTTGATGCCATGGCCGACAGCCAGGCCCACCTGCACGGCAAGCGCTTTGCGCTGTACGGCGACCCGGACCAACTGCTGGGCTATGCCGCCTACCTGATGGAACTGGGTGCCGAACCGGCCCACGTGCTGTCCACCAACGGCACCGAACCCTGGGCCAAGAAGGTGCAGGAATTGTTCGATTCCTCGCCGTACGGCAAGGGCTGCAAGGTCTACCCCAAACGCGACCTGTGGCACCTGCGTTCGCTGCTGTTCACCGAACCTGTGGACTTCATCATCGGCAACACCTACGGCAAGTTCCTGGAGCGTGACACCAAGACACCGCTGGTGCGCATGGTGTTCCCGATCTTCGATCGCCACCACTACCACCGTTACCCCACCTGGGGTTACGAAGGCGGCCTGCGCGTGCTGGTGATGCTGCTCGACGAGTTCTTTGAAGCGCTTGACGGCAACACCATGGAAATCGCCAAGACCGACTACAGCTACGACATCATTCGATAGTGGTCCACAGGGCTCCGGCGCAACCCGGAGCCCTTTCTGCGTTTGCGTCCCTTCACCCCATTGAGACCATCATGGCCAACGTAACCTTTAGTTCCCCCCGCCTGAAAAAGGATGTGACGGTGTACGCCGTTGCCGGCGACACCAAGACGCTGCTGGCCGTCGCCAAGGCCAACAACGTGCCACTGGAATCCGAGTGCGAGAACGGTGAGTGCGGCTCCTGCCAGGTGCAGGTGTCCGTGCTGTCCGGCAAGACGCCCATCGGCGTGGCGCTGACCGAGAAAGAAAAGCTGGTGCTGAAGCTGGCCGGCAAGATCACCGCCCAGCAGATCATCGATGCCGAGACCAAGGACCTGCCCCCACCCTGGCGCCTGGCCTGCCAGATGGTTGTGCGCGACGAGGACATCCTCGTCAAGTTCTGACCATGGACGCCGTCTACATCAAGACCACACAGGACGGCCGCCGGGTCGAGGTGGTGGACGGCTGGGTGTGCCTGGGCGGTGTCCGCGAGGCAGACCGCCTGATCGCCATGGACGAGCACCCCAACCGCCAGGCCATCGCCCGTGCGGTGCCGGGAGCCGCCTATGTGGCGGGCCGCCTGCCGCTGACCCTGCCCGAGGCGGCCATTGCACAGGACGCCCTGTCTGCGGCCCGGCGCGTCTTTGACGCCAGCCCCATGGGCATCACCCAGCGCATACGCCAGGCCATCTGGGCCAAGGCCAATGCCGAAGGCGTGGAGTAACAAGCCATGATTTATGTCGTTGATGTACCTTTGCAGGGCGAGCCCCGTGCCTGGTTTGCCTTTGACGCCGATGACCTGGAGCGCAAGCGCGTGACGATGGGCGCCGCCACGGGCGAAAGCTGCGTTTACTGGAATGAGGCGGAGGCCGTGGGCGCCTTTGAGGGCAACGACCCCCGCATCGCCGGCAAGGAACACTGGCGCGCCCGGCGCGCGCTGTACGACCAACTGGTGGCGCTGGAAGTGCTGGCCGACGACTGCTAGAGGGGGCCTTCTCCATGCTCACCCGCATGCAGTACGACATCCTGCAGACCAACGGAAAAGGCATCGCCGCGCTGCTGGCCGAGCTGCAAAGTGAAGAGGAGCTGTTTGCCAGCCCCAACACGCTGCAGCGCGTGGAGGCCAGCCTGCTGGTCTTTGCGCAGACGCTGGCACACCTGCCCGAGCCGCTGCGCCAGCGCCTGCTGCAGGTGGACTGGCATGGCTGGGATTGTCTGCAGCAGTTGCTGGAGCGCAATGCGCAACCCCGCCGTGCCGAGGTCTGGTACGGCACGCAGGCGCTGGTGCCGGCCACGCTGCAGCTCATCGCCAAGCTGCGCAAGCAGGAGCCGGTGTGGTTTGAAATTGGCTATTGAGATTGAGGACACCCATGAAAAGCGTAGAAGAATTCCTGGCCCACACCATCCAGCTGGAAAGCGAAGCCGCCCTGCGCTTCGGCCAGTTGGCCGACGCCATGACCACCGCCGGCAACAAGGAGGTGGGCCGCCTGTTCCGCCGCCTGGCCGACTATTCGCTGTTGCACCTGGGCGATGCGCGCGCGCGCGCCGGCTTTCGCACCTTGCCCGAGATGAGCAGCGGCGACTACCGCTGGCCCGACATCGAAAGCCCCGAGGCCGCCGCCATCTGGGCCGCCGACCCCTTCATCGGCATCGAGCAGGCCCTGCAAGTGGCGCTGGACGCCGAGAGCGCCGGCCTGGACTTCTACGCCGGCGTGCTGGCCGCCACGGAGGACCCCGAGATCAAGGTGCTGGCCAAGGAGTTTGTCGAGGAAGAGGGCGAACACGTCGCAGAACTGAAGCGCTGGATTGTCCTGCACCAGAGCGGGCAGGCGCTGCCTTCGGCGGGGTGATTGGTAGTGTTTTAGGTCGCTAGCCCTCGTGGAATGGACGTGAGGTGCTATTGAATTTGTAGTGTCAATCCGCTGAATTGTCGGTTTGATACGATGGGAGTCACGCGAGAAAGCAACTATTCCCATGGATACTCAAGCCGCCTACGAGGAATTGGGTCTGACCCCCGACGCCAATGACGTAGAGATCAAGGCCACCTGGCGACGGCTCGTAGCCGCCTGGCACCCGGATCGCAACGCCGCGCCAGATGCAGGCAGACGCATGCAGCGCATCAACAAGGCGTACCAGCACATCCGTCAGCTGCGCGATGGAGAGGGCGAGGGTGACAGCCCCACTGCCACTCCAGCGCCCGAACCGGAAAGCCCCAAAAAAACGCATGTCCGCAAGGTGCGTCTGACGCTGGAGGAGGCGATCCATGGCTGCACCCGGACCTTGCGCGGCCACTTCACCCACACCTGCAATGCCTGTTTGGGCAAGGGGCAGGGCGTGTTGGCGAAGGCGTGCGGCACCTGCCGCGGCAGCGGTGCTGTCAAAAAGGCGGCCCTGTTCGGCTGGTTGTGGAGCGAAGAGGCGTGTGTGGATTGTGGCGGTGACGGACGCCAGCGCGCGCCCTGTGAAGCCTGCGACGGCAGCGGTGAACGGGCCGTGCCGTATCGGCGTCGGGTGCGTTTTCCTGCGGGCGTGCGCGATGGTCATCTGCTGAGCCTGCCTGCGTCGCGCCACGATGACAGGGAGTACAGCCTGGAACTGCAGGTGGAGATTGAGCCCCACCCGGTTTTCACGTTGGATGGCGACGGCATTCTGCGTTGCGAGATGCCGGTCAACGGGTATGCATGGATGGCGGGCCGTTGGGTGGAAGTGCCGACCCCCGACGGCGTGCAACAGATGCGTCTGAACCGCGATGCGCTGATCTACCGGCTGCGCGGCAAGGGCTTTCCGAGTGCGCCACGCGGCCCGCGGGGTGACTACATGGTGAAAGTCCTTCCAACGTTTCCCCCCAAGGAAGATCCGACGCAGGAAGCGCTGCTGGACCAATTGATCGCACGCTCCACCACAGCCGCCGAAACCGATCGCTCCCAGCCGCTAGCGCAATGGCAGCGGCGCATGAAACGCTGGAACGCCAGCAAGAAAGAGCCGGAGCAGGGTCATTGAGTGGTTGCAAGCATTTTTAGGCTGTAGCCCTCGTGGAATATGCGTGATGCGCTCCTTATTTCATAGCATTCAAACCCTGTGTCGATCTAACAATTGCAGTCTTTCAGGTAAAGTCCTTGCCCTCTGGGATGGCGGCCGATCGGGTGGGGCTGGCTGTGGCTTACTGAATCAAAAAGGGAAACAATATGCTGTTGGTTGATATCGCGGTTGAGCACACGCTGGTGTCCAAGAAGAACGGGGTTCGTCAGACTTATCTGCTGCATCCGTTTACCAATACGCAGCGAGATACGCTGGGTAAATTCGAGATCGTGCGCGACATCCGTGAGCCAGGGTGCAAAGAGGTTAAACGTTCAACATTCGTGTCGTTCCCGCAATTGGCGGAGTTGTACGCGAAAGGGGTACTCGACGAATTCGGGTTTTCCGTTCGCATGTGTCCCGCGGATGGCAAGTACCCTACGGCGAATCCCGTAAAGAAAATATTGCCCACCAGCATCAGGCCAGGCTCACCGTTCGACCTGGCGGTTCAAGGCGTGGATGTTTCAAAGCCGGCCAGCCGCGAATTGAGAACAGCCTTGCTTCGCACTAACGTCACGCTTAAAGGACACCTGTGAAGCCATCCGTTGCCCATAACGAACTCATCGCCACTTTCAAGCGGGCACAGGCTGATGCTGCCCACAAATTCGGATTGATCCAAGCTGCCGCACAAAAGGGGCCCAAGGCAATCCAAGCAGCCGTTGACGCAGCTGCAAAGGCAGCAAAGCGCAGGGACTCTTATGCAAAGAAGCTCGATACGCTGGGGGTGAATCTCAAGGATTGAGCGGGGCTCGGCCTACTTCTCGACATCAGTCATTGGCGCCGACCCCAAATGGCCGATATCCGTATCCGGCCACGAGCTGCCGTTCATGCTGACTCCACAAAGCGGATCTTGTCCCACATGTTTTGGGGATTGGCGCAGCAATTCAATCCCGCTACAGTCGTTAGTTCTAATCATTCACTAGAACGCAGATGCGGTACACACTCTATTTCCTGCTCTTTTGTGCAACGACTGTGGGCGCGTTGGAGCTTGAAAAATGCCAAAGTGCAGCCAATGGCCAGCAAGGAATTACTGGCTGCTACGGCGAAGAGTTTGAACGGATGGACAAAGATTTGAACAAAGTCCATCAAGAGATGATGAAGTCGCTTGTTTTTAGTAAGGCACTTAAAGACGATGGATGGAGCAAGTCGCAAATAGACAGTCGCCGTAAGCAGTTGTTGCTCAGCGATCTGAGGTGGAAACAATACCGCGAGGCCTGGTGCCGGTTCAAAGCGGACAGCATGAACGGTTCTGGCGGTGCACTTACATTTGTCGATTGTGAAATCCATATGACCATTCAACGGATGGAAGAGATTTCCAAGTGATAGAGCGTCCTAACCTGTTGATTGACGCAGACACAAAGCGTCACAAGGCGGCTGCGCCGCAGTGTCTTTGCCCTGGTCATCGCCAACTTTGAACGACTGCTTTTCAATCGTCCCACTGACAGCAATGGGTCGGCTTGTTGAGTTCGCAGGCTGGACTCGGCCAGTTGCGGACATTCGCGCAATTAGCCATAAAGCCGTCATCGAATCACCCGTTTGGGGGATATTCAATGCACCGCTCCTGACTTAAATTCAGCGCATGCAGATTTCAACGTTTAAACCTTCAATCGACTCGGACGCCATGCGTGAGGCGACTGTGCTACGCGCTCCTAGCACTTGTCTCCGGCCATCGTCACGGTTATCCATGATGAGGCGGTCCGATGTTCGGCTATTGCTCTCGATTGCGGCGTCGCTGTTGCTCATAGGTCCTGCCTTGTGCGGAGCTACCTGTTACGACGAGGCATCATCTTCGGTGGCGACATATTCCAGGCGGCACAAGATTTATGAAGTTGTCGAAGGTCGGATCAATGTTGAAGACCAAGTCACTTTGTCGCGAACCAACAGCGCCGCAACGGCTTGCTTCGAGATCAGTACTATTCACAACAACCTCCACTTATGTTGGCTAAGCGGTGAGGCTAGGAAAGTTAGAGCGAATCAGTACTTCTACAAAGATGCGAACTGCGAAGTCACTCTTGAGATACAAGGAGATGTATTGCGCTTGAGGGTTCGTGACCCAGAAGATCGCAAGAGAACATGGTGCAATCCCTCAGATACTGCGGACATGGCCTGCGGAGCGAACACGGGCATTGATTCTGGGAATTTTAGGATGGTGCGGAAATGACGAGAACCCTCTGTTCGTCAGGACGGACGCTTTGCAGCATTCCATCGCTGCACAGCTTACTTCCGCAAGTCGCCGGTTGCCTCTACGTTAACGACTCCTCTCACGGCTCTGCGATCGACCGCAGAGGGTCGCTACCTGCCGACCCATTCTGAAACGCCAAGTGCCGCACCGAGTCTTTTGCGGGTGCTTCTATCTTCTCGCCCTCCGGCCACAGCGCGAATTTGGGGTCAGAGCACACGTTCGCTGTGCGAACGGTGATCCGACCCCAATTTCGCTATCAGCGCACGACCGCTTGAAGGCACATACCCGTATCCGAAGCCGATTGGCCTGTCACACCCCAATTTGTCGCAATCCCTTCAAACCCGCCACGGTTCCGCGCCAACTCCGCCACGAACCCGCAATAGTGGCCGTTTTGTGGCCCCTTCCCCCTGGCACCCAAATTGCAATAGGAGGACTACCCACCATGTCAGGAGTCGTCCATGTCTGTTGCGCTCAAGGCCAAGATTGCCGAAGTGTTCGAGGAGCCTGGCTGCGACATCAACCAGGGCAAGAGTGAGAAGGAACGCAAGAAGGGCTGCACCAAGCAGCTGAACCCCGGCGCGGCCGCAGGTGGCTGCGCGTTTGACGGGGCCAAGATTGCGCTGCAGCCGATTGCCGACGTGGCACACCTGGTGCACGGCCCGATTGCCTGCGAGGGCAACTCGTGGGACAACCGGCACAGCGCATCAAGCGGCTCGCAGCTGTACCGCACCGGTTTCACCACCGACATCAACGAGCTGGATGTGATCTATGGCGGCGAGAAGCGCCTGTTCAAGTCCATCCGCGAGATCATCGAGAAGTACGACCCGCCCGCCGTCTTCGTCTACCAGACCTGCGTGACCGCGCTGGTGGGTGACGACATCGAGGCCGTGTGCCAACGTGCCACCGAGAAGTTTGGCAAGCCCATCATCCCGGTGAACGCACCGGGCTTTGCCGGTCCCAAGAACCTGGGCAACAAGCTGGGGGCCGAGGCGCTGTTGGACTATGTGATCGGCACGCGCGAGCCGGAGTTCACCACGCCGTATGACATCAACATCATTGGCGAATACAACCTGGTGGGCGAGCTGTGGCAGGTCAAGCCGCTGCTGGATGCCTTGGGCATTCGCATCCTGTCCTGCATCTGTGGCGATGGCCGTTACAACGAGATCGCCACTGCGCACCGGGCCAAGGTGAACATGATGGTGTGCTCCAAGTCGATGATCAACATCGCCACCAAGATGGAGCAGCGCTGGGGCATCCCCTACTTTGAAGGCTCGTTCTACGGCATTGGCGACATGAGCGACACGCTGCGCCAGATCGCCAAGCTGCTGGTGCAGACCGGTGCCCCCGCCGATCTGCTGGACCGCACCGAGCGTCTGATTGAAGTGGAAGAGGCGCGCGCCTGGAAGCGCATTGCGCACTACAAGCAGCGCCTGGCCGGCAAGCGCGTGCTGCTGATCACCGGGGGTGTGAAGTCCTGGTCGGTGGTGGCGGCGCTGCAGGAGGGCGGCATGGAGATTGTGGGCACCAGCGTCAAGAAGTCCACGAAAGAGGACAAGGAAAAGATCAAGGAGATCATGGGCGAGGGCGCCGACGCCCACATGATTGACGACATGACGCCGCGCGAGATGTACGCCATGTTGCGCGACGCGCGGGCCGACATCATGCTGTCGGGCGGGCGTTCGCAGTTTGTCGCGCTGAAGGCGCGCATGCCCTGGCTCGACATCAACCAGGAGCGCTACCACCCCTATGGCGGCTACGAGGGCATGGTCAAGCTGGTGCAGGAGATTGACCGCGCCATCTACAACCCGGTGTGGCAGCAGGTGCGCATACCCGCGCCCTGGGGTAACGATGGCGAGACGCTGGGTGCCGTGGCCACCGCAGGAGTGCAATAGCCATGGCCGCCGTTGTTGAATCCAAAAAAGCCTGCGCGGTCAACCCGCTGAAGATGAGCCAGCCGCTGGGGGCCAGCTTTGCCTTCCTGGGGCTGGACGCCTGCATGCCGGTGATGCACGGCTCACAGGGCTGCACCTCATTTGGCCTGGTGTTGCTGGTGCGGCATTTCAAGGAGGCCATTCCGCTGCAGACCACGGCGATGAACGAGGTGACCTCCATCCTGGGCGGCTACGACAACATTGAGGCCGCCTTGCTCAATATCCGCAAGCGGGCCGCGCCCAAAATCATCGCCATCTGCTCCACCGGCTTGACCGAAACCAAAGGCGATGATGTGGATGGCTACCTCGTCACCGTGCGCAAGCGCAAGCCCGAGCTGGCGGACACCGAAATCGTCTACGTCTCCACGCCCGATTACGTGGGCGGGTTTGAAGACGGCTACAAGCATGCGGTAACGGCCATCGTCAAGACCCTGGTCAAGCCGTTGCCAGTGAAGGCGGACCAGGTCACGTTGCTGCCGGGCAGCCATTTGTCGCCGGCGGATATTGACGAGTTGCGCGAGATCATCGAGGCGTTTGGCCTCTCGGCCATTGTGCTGCCGGATGTGTCGGGATCGCTCGACGGGCACATTCCACCCGACTGGCGCGGCACCACGCTGGGCGGAACCACGCTGGAGGAGATCCGCGCGGCGGGTGCATCGGCGCTGACCATTGGCGTGGGCGAGCAGACGCGTGAGGCGGCGCTGGCATTGCAGGAGATTGCCGGCACGCCGCTGGAAGTCTTTGAGCGGCTGACCGGTCTGGAATGCAATGACCGGCTGCTGCAGCGCCTGTCCCAACTCTCCGGCCGCCCGGTACCCGCCAAATACCGGCGCCAGCGCAGCCAGTTGCTGGACGCCATGCTGGACGGTCACTTCTATACCGGCGGCATCAAGGTGGCCATTGGCGCCGAGCCTGATTTACTGCTGGCCGTGGGCGCCCTGCTGCATGACATGGGGGCCGAGTTGCACTGCTGCGTCAGCACCACCAAGTCCCCCTCCCACGCGCTGTTGCCGGCCGAAACAGTGGTGCTGGGTGATCTGGAGGATTTGGAGCACGGCGCTGCCGATTGCGACTTGCTGATCACCCACTCGCACGGGCGCCAGGCGGCCGAGCGCCTGGGCAAGCCGCTGCTGCGCATTGGGTTTCCGGTGTTTGACCGCATTGGCAATGCGCACCGCTGCCAGGTGGGCTATCGCGGCACCATGGCGCTGGTGTTCGAGGTGGCCAACCTGATGTTGGCAAATATTACCCACCACCATGCCAATGACTGGCCGCTGCCGCCCGAGGCCCAACGCGCCGCAACCACGGTTTCCATGACCCAGCCTACCACCACCCGTCTGGCCGAGGCCAGCGCCTGACACCACTTAGGAGAAAGCACCATGAAAGTCGCCTTCGCTACCCAGGACAAGGAGCGCGTGGATGCGCACTTCGGCTGGGCCAAGAGCATCGTCGTGTATGACGTGTCCGCCACCGGCTACCGGTTTGTCGAGAGCTTCGAATTCGGCGACAAGCTGGAAGAGGATGGCGATGAAGACAAGCTGGCGCCCAAGCTGGAAGCCATCAAGGACTGCGCCATCGTCTACGTGGCGGCCATCGGCGGCTCCGGCGCGGCACGCGTCGTGGCCATGAAGATCCACCCGATCAAGGTACCGCAACCAGAAGTGATCAAGGAGATTCTGGACAAACTGCAGGTGGTGCTGCAAGGCACGCCGCCACCGTGGCTGCGCAAGGCGCTGGCCAAGGACGGCGCCTACACCCCCAATTTTGAAGAAGACGAGGTTACCCCATGACAGAGCAGGCAACCATGGACGCCGCCACCGATACGAAGAGTGACGCGGACTATCTGGCCACCCCCTTTGTGCAGCAACTCATCAAGCAGTTGCGCGCACAGGACATGAATGGTGCTTGGGATGGCAAAACCGATTTGCAGTTGCTCAAGCCGTACATCCACACCCCGGAAGAACGGCGCGCCATCCCCATCATGGGGGACCCGGACCCCGAGACGCTTTGGCATCTGGAAATCTTCTACAACGCGATTGCAGTCGCCATTGAGCGCGAGACCGGACAGATGGTTTCGCCGATGATGAAGATGAGCCACGAAGGTTTTGGCCGCATGGTGCTGATCGCCGGCCGCCTGGTGGTGGTCAACAAGCAACTGCGCGATGTTCACCGCTTTGGCTTTCCATCGCTGGCAAAGCTCTCCCAGGCAGGTGGCAAATTCTTTGATGAGGCGGTCAGCATGATCCGCACCTACCCCGAAGTGGCGCAATACGGAGCCTGAGCATGAGTACCGACCCCGAAGAACTCAAGGCGCGTTTGAAGAAACTCAACGCCCGTGCCACGCAGGCCAAGATGGACCTGCACGATCTGTCGGAAGAACTGCCGACCAATTGGGAAAAGATTCTCGAGGTGGCCCAGCGCTGCCACGAGGCCCACGCCATGCTGATGGCCGCGCGCAAGGAAGGAGCCGCATTGTGAGTGATACCTTTACCGTAACGTTGCCCAGCGGCGCCACCTGGACGCCGACCTTTGTCTCCAAGCTGGATGACGAGAAGTGCATTGGCTGCGGCCGCTGCTTCAAGGTCTGCCCGCGTGGCGTGCTGGAGCTGGTCGGTGTGACAGAGGATGGCGAGCGCGTGTCCGTGGACCTCGATGACGACGACGATGATGAGGAATACGAGAAAAAGGTCATGACCATTGCGCACCAGGAGTTGTGCATTGGTTGCACGGCCTGCTCCAAGATCTGCCCAAAGAAGTGTTACACCCACGCACCGGCCACGGTGTAAACGGGTGACCAACGGGGCCGGGCCCGAGGCCCGGCGCGATGTGTCAAACTGTGCCCTCGTTCTTTCTTCTTTCTGAACTAGGGTAGACCTCGCTATGAGTTTGCAGACGTGGTGGCTTTTCGTGTTGATGACCTTTGTCGTGTCGGCCACGCCGGGACCCAACATGCTGTTGGTATTGAGCATGAGCGCCCGCCACGGCCTGCGGTCGGCCGTGGCAACCATGGCAGGGTGCATGACATCGCTGCTTGCCATGATGAGTATCTCTGCGGCAGGTCTGGGGGCCTTGCTGCAGATGTTCCCCGCCGTGTTCGATGCGCTGCGTCTGGCCGGTGCGGCCTACCTGGCCTATCTGGGGATCAAATGCTGGCGCGCACCGGTGCAGGACCAGGCCATGGATGCGGCGCCAGTGGCCGAGCCTTCGGTAAGCACTGCGGCGCTGTACCGCCAGGGCATGCTGGTGGCAGCCAGCAACCCCAAGGCCATTCTTTTTGCTGTCGCCTTCTTCCCGCAGTTCATCAACCCCGAAGCGGCCCAGGCGGTGCAGTTCGGCATTCTGTTGCTGACCTTTTCCGTGATTGAAGTGGCCTGGTATTTTGTCTATGCCCTGAGTGGCAATCGCCTGGCGACCTATCTGCAGCGCGCCAGCGTGCTCAAGGCCTTCAACCGCCTGACCGGTGGCGCCTTTATCGGTTTTGCCGCCGTGATGGCGACGGTGCGCGAGTAGACAACCCGTCAGCCTAGTTGGCCGGCGCCACGGCGGCGGTCCTGACCAGCTTCACAAAGGCCGGGTCGGCGTTGCCGAGTTGGGCGGTGCGCCCGGCAATGCGGCCCTCGGCATCAATGAGGATCAGTGCCGTGGCGTGGTTGAAATCCCCGTTGCCAATCGCCCGGTACTGGATGCCCAGCAGCGCCGCCAGCTTGCGCACGTTCTTGGCGTCGGTCCGGGCCAGGGTCCAGTGCTCGGGGTCGAGCTGGCGTTGCTCGGACGTGCGCTTGAGGGCCATGATGGTATCGCGCTCCGGGTCGAAGGTGACCATCATTACGCTCAATTGACCGCGTTCCACGGCGCTGAGTTTGGCCTGCGTGGCCTGCAGCGCCTCAATCAGCATGGGGCACACAAACTGGCACGAGGTGTAGAACATGCTGATCAGCATGGGACGCCCACGGTGTTCGTCCAGTGAAAAGCTGCGTCCGGTCTGGTCGGTCATCTGCAGTTTCAACTGGTAGATGGAGTCTGATGGCAGCGGTGTGTCGGCTCGGGTTGCCGCAAGAAGGGCCGTGTGCGCCAGCAACAGGGCCATGCCCAGCAGCGCGCGCAACGGATGGAGCAGAGAGGCATTGGCACGAAACATGGTGGGTCCCCTACGGTGAAGAGCGCACGCAGCGAAAGCCCAGGGTACTGGTGCTGGCAGTGGCGTCCAGGGAGGAAAGCAGCGCAATGCGCATCAGTACCGCGTAGTTCTCGCGGTCCTTCAGGTCAATGGCACCGGCGCCACAGAATTTGAGCTTGTCGGCGTCTTCCTGCGAGCGGCTGTCGGGGTTGACCAGCAGGGCGTTGAAGTCGTCCACCCACTCCCAGATCAGGCCATGCAGGTCGCGCACGCCGTATACATTGGGTGCACCGCCTACGGCGGGCAGGGCCGTGCTGGCGGGGCGCGCATACCAGCCCAGGATCTTGGCCAGCCACTGTGGGTCACCGCGTGCATCGGTGCGGGTGGCATCCGCGGCGGCGGCATATTCCCACTCCAGCCAGGTGGGCAGGCGCCCGCCCTCCGCTTCGCAGAAGGCCTGCGCCGCAAACCAACTCACGTGGGTAACGGGGGTTTGCGCCAGGGCCGGGTCGGAGTGCAACGCATCCCCGTCCTGCAGGTAGGTGTTGTCGGCAAACACGCGTGCCACGCGGTCCGGCTGCCACTGCGGGTGTGATTGCAGGAACGCAGAAAACTCCGTGCGCGTGACGGGCGTGATCCGCATCGCAAAAGGACTCACCGGAGTCGCGCTGCGGTCGGCGTCGCTGGCCAGCACGCTCATGATGGCGCCGCCCATGACCGCGGCGTAATCCGCCGCCATAGCGGTGGCGCCTGCCAGGGCCAGGCTCAGCACACCGGCCCAGCGGCACAAAGGCCGCAGGGTGGGCTTGTGAAGGGCTGGCAAGACGGGCGTGGACATGGAGCGGGTATCAGTGCTCGGCCGGCGCCGCCACGGGCTTGCTGGCGCGCTCCTTCTTCACCTCGTCGGTCAGGATGCGCCCACCGGGATTGCCCCAACTGTTCAACACATAGGTCAGGATGTTGGCCACCTCGTCGTCGTTGAGCTGGTTCATGGGGGGCATGACGGAGTTGTATTCGCTGCCGTTGACCGTGACCTTGCCGGAGAGACCGCCCAGCACCATGCGGATGGCTCGGTTCTTGTCCGCGGCCAGGTAGTCGGATTTCGCCAGCGGCGGGAACACGCCGGGCAGGCCGGCGCCATTGCCCTGGTGGCAGACCGAGCAGGTGCCGGCGAACAGGGCCTGGCCGGCCTGCACCTGGTCCTGCAGCGTCAGCGTGCCGCTGGCGGAGTTTTGCGTGGCAATGGTGACGGCCTTCATGTTGGGTTGCGAGCGGTCACCCAGGTAGACCGAGTCCAGCTCCTTGCCGGAGTAGATGGCCTTGTTCTCCGGTCCATCGACTTTCAGGATGGCCAGCGCGCCCTTGTTGAAGGCGCGGAAGATGGAGTGGTCCACCAGCACATAGCTGCCCGGCACCACGGTCTTGAATTTGACGACCGCAGCACCACCGGCAGGAATCAGCGTGGTCTGTACGTTCTTCTGTACGTTGCTGCCGCCCTCGTAGCGCACCTCGTCAAAGATGGCGCCGATGACGTGGAAGCTCGACACCAGGTTGGGGCCGCCGTTGCCCACGTAGATGCGCACCGTTTCGCCGGTCTTGGCGGTAATGGCCCGGTCGCCGGTGAGCGCGCCCTCGGCGCCGTTGAACAGCACATAGGTGGGTTGCTCGGCGATGGCCTTCTCCATGTCGAAGGGTTGCTGGCCTTTTTCGCGGTACTTGCCGGTGGTGTAGAAGTCGCCCTGCATCACGTAGTACTCATGGTCGACCTTGGGCAGGCCCTGTGGCGGTTCCACCAGGATCAGTCCGTACATGCCGTTGGCAATGTGCATGCCCACCGGCGCCGTGGCGCAGTGGTACACATAGATGCCTTCGTTCAGGGCCTTGAACGTGAACTGCGACTCGTGTCCCGGCGCGGTGAAGCTCGACGCCGCGCCACCGCCCGGGCCGGTGACGCCGTGCAGGTCGATGTTGTGCGGCATCTTGCTGCTGGGGTGGTTCTTCAGGTGGAATTCAACCGTGTCGCCCTGGCGCACGCGGATGAAACTGCCTGGCACCGAGCCACCAAAGGTCCAGAAGGTGTAGGACACACCCTCGGAGATCTGCATTTCCTTCTCGATGACCTCCAGTTCCACAATCACCTTGGCGGGGTACTTGCGGTTGATCGGTGGCGGCACATGGGGTGGGCTGGTCAACACCGCGTGAATCGGCGCACCCTGGGGTGGACCAAAATCGCCGGGGCTTTTGGCGGCCCCAGATTTGGCCGGCGCGGCAGTGGCCGCCACGGCGGCGGGACCAAAGCCCAGAGTGCATGCGATCAGCGCTGAGAACAGGGCAGCTTTAAGACTGGGAATCATGCAAATCTCCTCTTTGTGAATGAACAAGCGGACCGTGGCACAGCTCTTGGAGCCACTATCTGTGTCACGTTTCCCTGCCGGCGGCGAATGGCACAACGCAAGGGACAGTGCGCATTAACGCACCATTTGCGCCCTCTGATGGCGCATGGGCCCACCGTCAAAGTGGGTATGTCGCTTCGCTATTCTTGACACAGGTTATGGACTTCCCGGTCACCGTCGATAGACTGCGCTGGCATGGCTGGCCAGGGTAACTGGCTGCATTTCGTTTCGCGACTCCGTGCGTCACGGTCAAGACACCAAGGTGTTGCCGGCAGGATTGTGGAATCTCAAAAAGAGGGGAGGCAGGTCATGACTTCATTCATCCGCAATCTGCGGTTCGCGCACAAGTTCCTGTTGATCTCTTTGCTGGCCGGGCTGATGTTGGCCGTTCCCACCATCATCTTTGTGCGCGTCAACCTGGCGCACATTGCGTCCGCACAGCAGGAGGTCCGGGGCCTGGGGCCCATCCAGGATGTGATGAAGCTCACGCAATTGTCCCAACAGCATCGGGGCCTGTCTGCGGTGGTGCTGGCCGGCAATGACACGCAAGCCTCCGCACGCAAGGGCAAGGAGTTGGAGGTCGGCCAGGCTCTGGCCGGGGCGCAGGCGGCGGTCGCCGCGCTGGGAGATGCCAAGCTCGACGCCCTGGTCCGCAAGGTCGGCGACGACTGGAAGGCACTGTCCTCGGCCGTTGGCGCCAAGTCCATCGCCGGCCCCGAGAGCTTTGCGCGCCACACGGCGCTGATTGCCGACCAGCTTGCACTGTCGGAGGACATCATCAATGTGACCGGCATTGCACTGGACCCCACGCCTGCCGGTTATTACCTGCAGTTGGCCGTGCTGCAGCACATGCCCAGGGTCACCGAGGGCCTGGGACAGATCCGTGCGCGCGGATCTGCCTTGCTGGTCAAGGGCAGCGCCACGGCGGAAGACAAGGTCCGCATCGAAAGTCTGGGCTCCGCCATCCGGGTCAGCATGGACTCCGCGCGAAAGTCCATGGATCTGGCTGCCGCGGCCAACCCGGCTCTCAAGGGCGCCGTGGGCGATGCAATGGGCAAGGCAGTGAGCGCAACGGCCGACGGTCTGCGCCTGGTTGATGAAAAGATTGTTCGTTCCGAGGTGCTGAACCATCCTTCAGGAGACTACATTGCGGCCATGACCAGGACCATTGACGTCCAGTTTGAACTGATCAACCTGGCCTTCGAGGCACTGCGCAAGCAACTGGCCGATGCGGTGGCCGCTGCCCAGGGTGAGCTGCTCGTGGGCGCCATTGTGGTGGCCGTTTTTTCGGCCCTGGCGGCCTGGATCATGGTGCTGGTCATTCACACCACGACCGGTTCGGTACGGCGGGCGTTGCAGTTGGCCCGCGGCGTGGCCGCTGGTGACCTGAGCCACGCAATCGTTCCCCTGGGGCGCGACGAAATGGGCGACCTGCTCATGGCACTGGCGGCCATGCAGACCAGCCTGTCCAAAGTGGTGGCCGTGGTGCGCCAGGATTCGGACGGCGTGGCCACCGCGAGTGCCGAGATCGCCCAGGGCAACAACGATATGTCGGCCCGCACGGAAAGCCAGGCCAGCGCGCTGGAGCAGACCGCCGCGAGCATGGAGGAGCTCAGTGGTACCGTGCGCCAGAATGCGGAGAACGCCCGAACCGCCAGCCAGTTGGCGCTCAATGCCTCCACGGTGGCGGTCAAGGGCGGTGAGGTGGTGGCGCAGGTCGTTGACACCATGAAGGGCATCAACGATTCCTCGCACAGGATATCGGAGATCATCCAGGTCATCGACGGCATTGCCTTCCAGACCAATATCCTTGCTTTGAACGCAGCGGTGGAGGCGGCACGGGCCGGCGAACAGGGGCGCGGCTTTGCCGTGGTGGCCAGCGAGGTGCGCAGCCTGGCGGGTCGAAGCGCGCAAGCCGCCAGGGAAATCAAGGTGCTGATCCATGCCAGCGTCGAGCGGGTAGAACGTGGCAGCGCGCTGGTGGACCAGGCTGGAGTGACGATGAACGAGGTGGTTACCAGCATCAAACGGGTGACAGACATCATGGGTGAGATCAGCGCAGCCAGCAATGAACAGGCCCTCGGTGTGGCCCAAGTGGGTGAGGCGGTCAAACAGATGGATGAAGTGACCCAGCAGAATGCCGCGCTGGTCGAAGAGATGGCCGCGGCAGCCACTGGCCTGAAAAACCAGGCCAATGATCTGGTTCAGGCCGTCAGCGTGTTCCGGTTGTCCGCCGACATCGGGTCGACCAAAACGCTGGCCCTGCGGTAGCTGGCTGTAGGGATTTACCCTGCGCCTGCAAAAATGATAGCGAACCAGCCATATTCCACGAGGGGAATGGCCCGATTTTTCGATATGAAATCCGGCCTGCGGTTGCGGCCGTGCAACCTTGCTGTCTTGGCCGTTTTGCGGGCTGTTTGATTCACCACAAAAGAAGTGCGGGCCGGCCCGTGCAAGGCCCGAAGGGGAGGCCGAATCGGGCACAATGCGCCATGCCTTTGGGCTGCCAGGCATCCATCGCGATCCATTTTGCAGCCCGAACATCGGCCTTTTCCGCAGGAGATAACTACATGAAGCGCGATCCCATTTCCGCACCACACAACGACATCATCATCCAGCCCATCAGCCATGATGTGCTGGCCGAAAAATACCTCAAACCTGGCGAAACCGGGATCGACGACCTGTTTCAGCGCGTGGCGCGCGCCCTGGCCTCGGTCGAGGGTGAGGCGGACCGCCCCAAGTACGAAGCCATCTTCCTGGAAAACCTGTATGCGGGCGCCATTGGCGCGGGCCGCATCATGAGTGCGGCCGGCACCTCCATCCAGGCCACGCTGATCAACTGCTTTGTGCAACCCGTGGGTGACTGTATCCAGGGTGTGGATGACGACGGTTATCCCGGCATTTACGAAGCGCTGCGCGAGGCTGCGGAAACCATGCGGCGCGGCGGCGGCGTGGGTTACGACTTCTCCCGCATCCGCCCGCGCGGCGCGGCGGTCAAGGGCACGGCCTCCATGGCCTCCGGCCCATGCAGCTACATCAATGTGTTTGATCAGTCCTGCTCCACCGTGGAGAGTGCCGGCGCACGCCGTGGCGCGCAGATGGGTGTGTTGCGCATCGACCACCCCGATGTTCAGGAATTCATCACCGCCAAGCGCACGCCGGGCCGCTGGAACAACTTCAATGTTTCGGTCGGCGTGAGTGACGCCTTCATGCAGGCGGTGGCCGATGACAAGGCCTGGGAGTTGGTGCATCCCGCCAGGCCCGGCGCCACCCTGATGGACAAGGGTGCCTACCAGCGCGAAGATGGCAAGTGGGTATACCAGACCCTGCCGGCCCGTACGCTGTGGGACACCATCATGAAGTCCACCTACGACTTCGCCGAGCCCGGCATCCTGTTCCTGGACCACATCAACAAGGACAACAACCTTAGCTACTGCGAGTCCATCTCCGCCACCAACCCCTGTGGCGAGCAGCCGCTGCCTCCCTATGGCTGCTGTGACCTGGGACCCATCATCCTGACGCGTTTCATCAAGCATCCGTTTGGTTTTGATGGCGTGCCAGCCTTTGACTTCGAGGCCTTCGAGAAATCGGTGGCGATCCAGGTGCGCGCGCTGGACAACGTGCTGGACGTGACCTTTTGGCCACTGCAGCAGCAGCGTGACGAATCGTCCGCCAAGCGCCGCATTGGCGTGGGCTTCACGGGCATGGGCAATGCGTTGGCCATGCTGTGCCTGCGCTATGACGCTGCGGAAGGCCGCGACATGGCCAAGCGCATTGCAACCGCCATGCGCGACGCGGCCTACACGGCGTCCGTCGCCCTGGCGCAGGAAAAGGGCGCCTTCCCCAAATTCAATGCCGATGGCTACCTGGCGCCCGGCACCTTTGCCAGCCGCTTGCCCGCAGCACTGCAGCAGTCCATCCGCAAGCATGGCATCCGCAACAGCCATCTGCTGTCCATCGCGCCCACCGGCACGGTCAGCCTGGCCTTTGCCGACAATGCCTCCAACGGCATCGAACCGGCGTTCTCGTGGATGTACAAGCGCAAGAAGCGTGAAGCCGATGGCAGCAGCAGCGAGTATTCGGTGGAAGACCACGCCTGGCGCGTGTACCGGGAGCTGGGTGGTGACGTCAACAAACTGCCCGACTACTTTGTGTCGGCACTGGATATGTCGGCTACCAACCACATTGCGATGATGGAAGCGGTGCAGCCGTTTGTGGACACCGCCATCTCCAAGACCGTCAACGTGCCGGCAGACTATCCGTACGACGACTTCAAGAACCTGTACCAGCAGGCCTGGGCCGCGCGCCTCAAGGGCCTGGCCACCTACCGCCCCAACGCCATCCTCGGGTCGGTGCTGCATGTGGATGCGCCCAAGGCTGAGGCTCCCAAGCCGGCCCCCGTGGTGGACCCGATGCGCACCGTGATCGAGCGCCGTCCCAAGGGTGCGCTGTCGGCCGTGGCCGAGAAGATCGACTACTGGACCCAGGAAGGGCACAAGACCTTGTACCTGTTGGTGTCCTTCCTGCCCGTGCCCACCGCCGATGGCAAGGGCACCGTGGACCGCGCCATTGAGTTCTTCATGCCGGTGGGCCAGAGTGGCGAGTCGCAGCAGTGGATCACATCCAGCATGCGCCTCTTGTCGCTGGCCGCACGCGGCGGCTTCCTGGAACGTGCGCTCAGCGATATGCGCAAGGTTGCCTGGGACCGCGGCCCCGTGCGCCTGGGCACCCACCAGAAGGAAGACGGCACGCAGGTTCCGATGTGGCACGACTCCGAGGTGGCTGCCGTGGCGTACGCCATCCAGAACATCCAGGCGCAGCGCAACAGCGCACAGGCCAAGGAGGGGCGCCGTGCCACGGATGCCCCATCCGAATCCGATGGCCTGCTGCCGCGCCAGGAGAGCGCGCTGGCCACGGCGCCGCTGCCAGTGATGGCTGGCAAGAAATGCGCGGAATGCGGCGCCCACGCTGTCATTCGCAAGGATGGCTGCGACTATTGCACGCAATGCGGGCACGTAGGCAGTTGCGGATGAGAGGTGGGTGACCTTGTTGTCCAGCACTGGGTATCCGTCCACGGATTGGTGACGGTACTGGCGCTGGGCATCTATTTCACAGCTTCTCATTCATTGCGCCAACGCCGGCATCCATCTGCCGCGTTGGCATGGATACTGTCTCTCGCGCTGATCCCCTATCTGGCGCTCCCCATCTACATACTGGTGGGCAATCGCAAGGTCGGTCGCGGCCAAGCCGTTGCGCACGCAGCGCTGCCCGCAGCGTCAAGCCGCCCGGGCAGTGCGTCGGTCTCGCGTTTCCAGAGGCTGGCCGGCACGCTGAACCTGCCGACCGTTTCCTCCTACGACTTCTTTGAACTGCACGTGGACGGAGGGCACGCCCGCGTGGCACTGATGGCCATCATCGATTCGGCCAACTCGACGCTGGATATCTGCACCTTTGTCCTGTGCAACGATGCCATTGGCAAGGATGTCATGGCGCGTCTCGTGCAAAGCGCCCAACGGGGTGTCCGCGTCCGGCTCATGCTCGATGGCGTGGGCAAGTTCCTGGGCGGCCTGCCCGATTTGCGGGGCCTGGCCGCAGCGGGCGTCGAGGTCGCCACATTTGTGTCGGTCTTCCAGTCCCCACTGCCGGGCAGGACCAATCTGCGCAACCACCGGAAGATGGTTGTCGCCGACGGAAGGCGCCTTTGGATGGGGGGCCGCAATCTTGGCGCTGAATATTTCGAGGGGGACCACCGCGCGCGGAGCAGGAAGTCAGCGTGGGTCGACCTCAGTTTTGAACTCAGGGGCGCCATTGCGTCGCAAGCCCAGGACCAGTTCAACAGCGACTGGGTGTTTGCGACGCAAGCCCACCGGCGGGATTTGCCACTGCCACACCCTGTGGTCCCCACCGATAGCGCGGCCCCAGTGCAACTGCTGCCAAGTGGTCCTGACCAGGCGGAGGACACGGTGTACACGCTCCTGGTTTCGAGCTGCTTTGCCGCGCAGACGCGGATACTGGCGGTCTCCCCCTATTTCGTCCCGGACGCCACATTGCAAATGGCACTCTGTCTGGCTGCACGGCGTGGGGTGGCGGTGGATTTGCTGTTGCCGCGCGTTTCGAACCATCGACTGGCCGATCTGGCGCGGCATGCGGCACTGCGGGAATTGGCAGGCGCAGGAGCCCGCATATGGCTCGTGGAGGCGATGATCCACGCCAAGGCGGTTGTCATTGACGAGGACATTGCCCTGGCCGGTTCTGCCAACCTGGACGAGCGCAGCCTGTTCCTGAATTATGAGTTGATGGTTGCCTTCTACGAACCTGTCGACGTCAAAGCCATTGCGGACTGGATTGTTGGCCAACGCCAAAGCGCGCATGCCTACAATGCCCGGGCTCCCGGCATGGTCCGGGCGCTTGGCGAGGGGGTCGTGCGCTGGCTGGCGTTCCAGCTGTGACAGCGTTTTTCGCGTCGGGGAGCCCGGTTCCCAGCCCGCCGATGGTGTAAAGATGTGTTGGCGTTTCAACTTATGATTGTCGCAGTCGTCAGATGCCATAACCCTCCAACCATGCGTACTCGCACATGACCCCAGGCAGGCCCTCGGCTGAGGTGCTGGCCACGCTGGACCGGCATTGGCGTGCCCGCTACCTGTTGCTGGCACCACACCGGCTGGGGTTCTTCCTGGCCATGGTGGTGCTGGTGGCTTCGGGTTCCTGGTGGGCGCTGGTGCAACTGGATCGCGTCAGCGTTGCCGTGGATCTTCCGTACTTCCTGTCACCCACGCTGGTGCATGCGGCGGTCATGACCTTCGGATTCATGCCGCTCTTTTTTTCCGGATTCCTGTTCACGGCGGCCCCCAAGTGGCTGCGCGTGGAGCCCATTGAAACCCCGCTTCTATTGATGCCCCTGTTGATGCAGGCCTGCGGCTGGCTGCTGTGGGTAGGTGGCATCCATGTGCACATGCTCATGGCACTGACTGGCCTGGCGCTGGCGTGGAGCGGTCTGGCGCGGGTCACCTGGCTGTTGTGGCGCCTCGTCTGGCGCAGCCAGGAGCAGGATCAACTGCACGCCCGTACGGTGGCTGTGGCCTGCCTGGTGGGTTGCGTGAGTCTGGCGGGCCTGTTGGCCAACCTGGTGGTGGGAGCCACCGCCGTGGCACTGGCGTGCGTGCTCACAGGCCTGTGGGGTTTTGTCGTGGTGGTGTTTGTCACTGTGGCACATCGCATGATTCCGTTTTTCACCTCGGACGCGATGCCGTTCATCCATGCCTGGCGACCATTCTGGGCACTGGGCGTGATGCTGGGTGCTGCCGTACTTGAAGGTATTGCCGTTTGGGTGGAAATTGACGGGCCCCTGCACGGCCCGATGGCACCGGTCTGGATGCTGGGGCGCGGCCTGTTTGAACTGGCAACTGGCGCAGTTCTGCTATGGCTGGCCCAGGTGTGGGGCATGATGCAAAGCCTGAAAAACCGATTGCTGGTCATGCTGCACATCGGGTTCCTGTGGCTGGGGCTGGCTTTGACCCTGGGCGGGGGGGCACAGATTCTTGGCCTTTTGCAGGATACGCCGGTGCTGAGCCTGGGCTCGCTGCATGCGCTGACCATGGGCTGCCTGTCTTCGCTGATGCTGGCCATGGTGACGCGCGTGTCGTGCGGCCACAGCGGACGCGCCCAGGTGGCCGACCGCATTGCCTGGACGCTGTTCTGGCTGGTGCAACTGGCTACGGTGCTGCGCATTACAGCGTCCGCCCACAGTGCCTGGGCCAGTTGGTTGCTGTTGCCGACGGCATTGCTTTGGGCATCCACCGTGGGTGTGTGGGGTGTGCGGCTGGGCAGTTGGTATGGGCGTCTGCGTCCGGATGGACGCGCTGGTTAGGCAAGGGTGACATCCATGCATGACTCCGAGCTGGTGACCACGGCTGCGACCCTGATGCAGTCGCGCCAGACCATTCTGCCCAAGCGTTTGATGGCGCCGGGCCCCGACGCCGGACAACTGCAGCAGATTCTGGAGGCGGCCGCATCGGCGCCCGACCACGGGCAACTGTTGCCGTGGCGATTTGTGCTGGTGCCCCAGGACGCGCGTGCCGCCCTGGCCACGGTGTTTGGCGCCGCCCTGCTGGAGCGTGATGCACTGGCCACGACCGAGCAGGTGCTGCAGGCCCAGGAGAAGGCGCACCGCTCCCCGTGCCTGATGCTGGTCGTGGTGGATGCCCGAAGTGGGGACCCGGATATTGATGTGCACGAGCGCATCGTCTCCACCGGTTGCGCTGTGCAGAATGTCTTGCTGATGAGTACAGCGCTGGGCTTCGGCTCTGCATTGACCAGTGGCAAGGCGTTGAAGTCAGTGGCTTTGCGTGGTCTCTTCGGCTTGCGGGAAGGCGAGCACGCGCTGTGCTTTGTCAGTGTCGGCACGGTCCACTCCAGCAGACCAGGGCGCTTGCGACCCCGTGTGCAGGACTACATCCGTACGCTGGCGGTATCTTCCTGACCACTGCGGGGCCAAATGCCAGGTCTAATGGCCCAGGTCCTGCAGGATCGCGTCGCACAGACGGATGGCCTGCTGGAAGTCGAGCTGGTTGATCGCCTGCCCCAATGCCGCCATCTGCGCGGAACGGGGTACTCCCTGCACGGCATGCAACTCGCCAAACGTGTCCAGGGCGAGCATGTCGGCATTGAGCAGCAGCAGGCGCAAGGCTTGCAGACCGGACGCGAACCGGTCTGCATCCAGTGGCAGTTCCGAGTGGGTCCCGTCAACAGCGGCTGGCGCCTCCAGGCGCTTCAGAGTGGGGGCGAGTGCCCGCGCAGTGGCGTCGATGGCGGTCTGCAGTTGCCGGACCATCGCCTGTTCCTCCTCCGGCGCGGAACCTGAAGCCAGCCGTGACTCGATCCGTGCCGCCAGTGCCGACAGACCGTTGGCCCCGACCGTTGCGGCCAGCCCCTTGAGTGTGTGCACAACGCGGATGGCCTCTGCGCGCTCCGATCCAGCGAGGTGTGCCCGCAGCGTGTGCGGTGCCTGTGCAAGGTCGTTGGCAAAGCTGCGCAGTGCGTTGGTCAGCATCGCGGTATTGCTGCCCATGCGCTGCAGCGCCGTCTCAATGTCCAGGCGATCCAGCGCAGGATTGCCCTGCTCCGACGCTGTCGTGTCCGTCGTGTTGAGTGGTTCCGGGACAGCCCCCCCGTTCACGGGGCCCGTGTAGTGCAGAAGCAGGGTGACCAGATGCTCCAGTTCGAAAGGCTTGCCAATATGGTCGTTCATGCCGGCCTCCAGGCAGGCGGCCCGGTCCGATGCCATCGCATTGGCCGTCATGGCAATGATGGGCAGCTCGATCAGACCCAGGTCATTGCGGATGGCGCGTGTTGCCGCGTAGCCGTCCATGACAGGCATCTGCACGTCCATGAGCACAGCGTCAAAGCGCGGGGAGCCCAGGGCCACCGCGTCGACCCCCAGCTGGCCGTTGTCCGCCAGGAAAACCTCCGCGCCCTCCTGGCTGAGAAGGCCTTGTGCCACCATCTGGTTGATCCTGTTGTCCTCCACCACCAGGATGCGCAGGCCGTTCAGACGCTTGCGTCTGCCGGACGATTGGGGCGTGCCTGGGGTTTCCGGAGGCAGGTCGTGCGCCAGTTTGAACCGGACTTGGAAATGGAAGTTGCTTCCCTTGCCCAAAGTGCTTTCGAGCTGGAGGTCCCCACCCATGAGGTCCACCAGGCGTTTGGATATGGTCAGGCCCAAGCCCGTGCCGCCATAGCGGCGCGTGGTACTGGACTCCGCTTGCGAGAAGCCGTCAAAGACATGCGCCAGCTTTTCCGGGGCGATTCCGATGCCGGTGTCCCGCACGGAGAATTCCAGCAGTGCACTGTCGACGTCCTGGCTCACCGTACGGATACCCAGCACAACTTCCCCCTGGCTGGTGAACTTGAGGGCATTGCCGCCCAGATTGACCAGTACCTGTTGCAGCCGCATGTCGTCACCCACAAGCTGGCGGGGAACGCCGGGCTCGACATCAAAACGCATCTCGATCTTCTTGCCCTCCAGGCTGGTGGAGAACAGCACGGACAGGTCATGCAGCAGCTTGTCCAGATGGAATGGCCGCGGGTCCAGTGTCATCTTGCCCGCTTCGACCTTGGAAAAATCCAGGATGTCATTGAGCAGGCCCAGCAGCGATCGGGCCGCCCCCTTGGCGTTGGACGTGTAGTCTCGCTGGCGCCCGTCCAGTTCGGTGCTTTCCAGCAGCTTGAGCATGCCCAGGATGGCGTTCATGGGGGTGCGGATTTCATGGCTCATGTTCGCCAGGAACTCGCTCTTGGCGCGACTGGCGGCCTCGGCGGACACCTGTGCGCTCTTGAGCGCCGTGATGTCGACCCGGAATCCAACCGTCTGACCAAGCTTGGTCTTGCGCTCCACAATGCGCAGCCAGCGTCCGTCATCCAGTTGCTGTTCAATGCAGTTGTTTCCGCTCCTGTGCACGGCCAAGCGCTCGGCAACCCACTCGTCGATGCGCCCCGCCGCCGCCTTGTACTGGCCGTGCTCGGCGCCGTAACGGATCATTTGCTCGAACGTGTTGCCCGTGACGACGGCCTCGGCCGATGCGCGGTAGACCTCGCGGTATTTGTCATTGCAGAACAACAGGCGATCACTGGCGTCAAAGACCACGAATGCCTCGTCCAGTGCCTCCATTGCCGCCAGCAGCATGTTCTGGGTTGCATCGCGCTCGACTTCGGCGCGCAGCAACTCGCTTGCACTCTCGCGCTGTGCATTCAGGGAAAGCAGGTGTTTGTTGTACCCCTCGACCAGTTGGCCGATCTCGTCCTGCGTGTCCAGCACCGGCAGGGGGACGTGATTCTCCGACGGCGCGCTCTGCAGGCGCCGAAAACCCGCCGAGACGGCGCGGATCGGCGCGACAACGGTGCGGGCGTAACGCCAGGTCAGGGCCAGCACCCCCAACAGGCACAGCGAGAGCAGTACCGCCGTGGCCAGCGTGAGCTGGGTCACGCGCCCGGTGACCAGTTGGCGCGGCGTCATCACCACCAGATAGCCGTGGCCGCGGTCAGTCGGTTGCACATCCAGCAGCATGTCCAGCCCATCCACGGTGAGCTGCTGGGTGCCCTGCTGCCGGCGGATGACGTCCATCAGACCCGGCGTCAGATGTTGTCCCACCATGCGGGAGTCGGAGTGCAGGGCAACGCGGCCATCCGCATCGGCCATCAGCAGCAGTTGTCCGGATGGCAGCGGCACCCGGCGAAGGTACTCGCGCATGATGTCGTCGGACAGACTGATGACCAGCACACCCACGGTGTCACTCTTGCCCGAAAGGGCCGAAAAATGGCGGATCGCGCGCAACACACTGGTCACTTGCGTGTAGCGCGAGCTGCTGTTGATGTTGGGCCCTATGCCGCGCCAAACGCTGGGCGTATCGCCTTGGGTTGCCAGGTCCAGCAAGGTCCGCGCCGTTTCGCCGGACACGACACTGGAACTCAGGGTCTCCCCCACGTGGAAATGCGCGCCTCCGACCGACAGCAGGTCCAGCGACACCAGACCCTTGACGCGCACATAGCTGTTCAGCCGGTAGCCAATCTGCGCCCGTACATTGAGGGCGTCGTAGCTGCTGCTGGAGGGGGCATCGGCGCTGCGCAGGGCATCGCCAATGGCCTCGTTTCCGGCGATGTTGGTGGCCAGGTCCTCGATCTGGTCCTGGTACAGCGACAGGAAGGATGCGAACCCACCCAGTACCCGCACGCTCTCCGTTTGTGCCTGTTCCAGCACGATGCGCCTGGAAATTTCCAGGGCACTGAACCCCAGCACCATCAGTGGCACGATGCCGGCCACCAGCAGGTAGCCCAGCATTTTGACGGTGATGTTGAAGTGCAGCTTCACGGAACGGGCAGCGGCTAGGGCAGGGTGCTGGCGCTTACCAGGCGGGTATCGACCATCGTGATCGCCGGGACGTCCTTGCCCTGCAACAGGCGCACCGCCAGAGCCACCCCCTGATAGCCTTGCGCGGCCGCCTGCTGGTCCACGGTGGCGGCCAGGTGCCCGCTCCGGATTTCTGCCAGTGCTTCGGGCAGTGCGTCATAACCCACCACCTTGACCTGGGTCTTGCCGGCCTCCAGCAAGTATTTGATGGCGCCCAGGGCCATCATGTCATTGGCGGCAAACAGCAACCGGATGTCGGGATGGCGCCGGAAGAGTGTCCTGCTCACGGCATAGGCTTCGTCGATCTTCCAGTTCGCCGTCTCGGAGGCGACCACCTGGATGTTCTTGTTTTCCAGCAAGGCCCGCTTGGCGCCTGCCATGCGCTGGCGGGCATTGTCTGCGCTGCGTATGCCCTCCAGGATGGCCGCCTGCGTGGGTTTGTCCGTGGACTCTGCCAGGAACTTTCCGGCCTTGTAGGCGCCGGCGTCATTGTCCACCCCAACAAATGGAACGGCCACCATGCCGGACTGGCGCAGTGCTTCGGGGTCCAGCCGGTTGTCGATATTGACGATCCGGATGCCGGCGTCGGCCGCCTTCCTGAGCGTCGGGACCAGCCGCTGGGAGTCGCCGGGGGCGATGACGATGGCGGCGACCTTGGCGTCGATCAGGTCATTGACCAACTGGATCTGCTGCTCAATCGATGTTTCCTGTGCTGCGGTCTTGACGATCAGCGCGATGCCCAGGTCCTTTTCCGCCTTGCGGGCGCCATTCTCCATCTCGATGAAGAACGGGTTGGTCAGGGTCTTCATCACCAGGCCAATCTGTTGCGCGGGCGCCGTAGTGGGGACGGGGGCCGATGCCGCCTTGTCGGATGGGACCACGCTGCTGACGCTGGGCCCGTTGGACTGGCCACAGGCCACCAGGACCATGGTGCAAACGGCAGTGGAAATCAGATGCAAGAGGTGCATGGCGTGTCCCCGTGTGTGGTTGCTGTGCGGGCCTTCGCATCGTAGCGCATAGCCGTGTTCCAATAGCCGGATGAACCCCGATGCACACAAACTCTGGCAGGCTCCGCAATGGGCTTTTGCGGTCCTGCTGGCCTTGCTGGGCATGCTCGGCCCCTTCTCCATCGACACCTATCTGCCGGCGTTTTCCGGCATCGCCCAGTCGCTGGACGCTTCGCCCGTGCAGATGCAGCAAACCCTGTCCGCCTACCTGTTCGGCTTTGCCTTCATGAGCCTGTTCCATGGCGCCATTTCCGACAGCTTCGGCCGCCGCCCGGTCGTGCTGTGGGGGCTGGCGGCCTTTACCGTGGCATCGGCCGGTTGCGCGCTGTCCCAGAGCATTGGGCAACTCATCGTGTTCCGGGCCATGCAGGGACTCTCCACCGGGGCCGGCATTGTGGTCTCGCGCGCCGTGATCCGTGACATGTTCCCGCCATCCCAGGCGCAGAAAGTCATGAGCCAGGTCACCATCTTCTTTGGCGTGGCGCCCGCCATTGCGCCCATGGTGGGTGGCTGGATGCTGGTGCATGTGAGCTGGCATGGCATTTTCTGGTTTCTGACCGGCGTGGGGGTGGTGCTGTGGGCGGCCATTTTTCGGCTGCTTCCGGAAACTTTGCATATGACGCAACGCCAGCATTTCCATCCACGGCCGTTGTTGGCGGGCTACTGGAAGCTGGGGTCGGACCCACGCTTTCTGCTGCTGGCGCTCGCCAGCGGTGTGCCGTTCAATGGCATGTTCCTGTACATCCTGAGTGCGCCGGTATTCCTGGGGGAGCACCTGCAACTGGAGCCGCAGCAGTTCTTCTGGTGTTTCCTGATCACCATTGGCGGCATCATGGGCGGTGCGATGGTGAGTGGCCGGGTTGCGGGCAAGATCACCCCCAAACGCCAGATCCGGATCGGGTTCTCCATCATGCTGGCCATCGCCCTGGTCAATCTGGCGGCCAATCTGCTGTTCCGGGCGCATGTCAGCTGGGCGTTGCTGCCCCTGGGCGTCTTCTCCTTTGGCTGGGCGCTGATGGTGCCGGTGGTCACACTGCTGGTGCTGGACTTGCACCCCGAGCGGCGCGGCATGGCGTCCAGCCTGCAGATGTTCATCGGTTCGACGGCCAACGGCATCGTGGCCGGGCTGGTGTCGCCGCTGGTCATGCATTCCACGGTGGCACTGGCCGCGTCGTCGTTGGCGATGCTGTGCGTGGGCCTGGTCTCGTGGGTCTACATTCGCCACCGCTGGCCAGATATTGGACATACGATGGCGCATGGTTAAAGCGTCCTGGCTGCGCGTCGGCATACTGGTCGTGTCCCTCGGGTGGCACGCAGGTGTGCTCGCCCAGTCCGATGTGCTGGAGCGCATCGACGCCGTCTATCTGCTGTCCGAACAGGACAATGCCGCAGCCCTGGAGCAGATGCGCCAACTGGGGGATAGTCTGGGCGACCAAGCCGCCTATCCGGTGCGGCGCGCCTATCTGGCCAAGCGCATAGAGCTGGAACTCGACTCCGCGCGAACCGATGCGGCCCGGGCCTCCATCGCCACGCTGTTGCGCCTGGCCCAGGCGCAGAAAGACGATGCGGGTGTCGCCCAGGCCATGGTGTTTGATGCCTATGTCCTGGTCCTGGCGGCCAAACTGGAGGCCGCATTGCTGAGGTTGGGAGAAGCGCTGCCACTGGCCCAGCGCGCCGCCGACCCGGAGGTCCTGTGGCAATACTTCCGCGTACTGGGCAGTGCGCAACTGGCCCTGGGTCAGTTCGCCCAGGCACTGGACAGTTATCTGCAGTGCCAGCGCCATGCCGACCAGCTGACGCGGCATGCTCCACAGTCCCGGTTGCGGGCGCTGGGCGAACTGAGCAAGGTCTATGCGGCCATGAAGAATCCACAGAAATCGCTGGCCGTGATTGATGATGCCTTGGTGTTGGCCAGGCAGTTGGATTCCAACAAGATGCTGGCGACGTTGTACCTGAATCAGGGCAATGAGTTTGCCGTTCTGGGGCGGAGCAAGGACAGCATCCGGGCCTACGAACGTGCGCTCAAGGTCAGCCGGGACAGCGGCCTGGCCCGCTCGGAGGCCACGTTGCTCAACAATATTGGCGACAGCAACCTGCGCAGCCACAACTACCCCGTGGCCGAGCAGTATGCGCGCCAGGCGCTGGAGAAGTACCGCGCACTGGATGACCAGGGCGGTGCCGCCGCCGCGCAGTCCAACATCGGGTTTGCGTTGATGGGCCAGGGACGGGTGGCTCAAGGAGCGGCTGAGGTACGTGCCGCGCTCAAACGCATGCACGATGCCGGTGCCATGGCGGATGAAGAGGATGTGCTGGGTGAGTTGGGGCGCATGTACGAACAACTGGGCCTGTACCGGGAGGCCGTGGCCACCATCCGCGAGCAGCAGCGACTCAGCGAGCAACTGTTCCGCGCGGACCGTGAAAAGGCAGTGGCCGCGCTGCAGGAACAGTCCGATGCGACTCAGCGCGAAAAACAGATCGAACTGCTGGCGCGCGCCAACAGCCTGAAGGATGCCGAGATCAGCAACCAGCGCCTGCAGCAGGTCGTGACTCTGCTGGGCGCCATCGTCACCGTCATGGCGGGGGCCTTTGTGTACCTGCTCTACCGGCGTGTCCGGCGCACCAATGAGCGGCTGCGCGAGGCCAACCAGCAGCTTGCGTTCCATGCGTCGCGCGACCCATTGACCGGATTGTTCAACCGCCGCTCCTTCATTGAACGGATGCAGCAGCGCGCGGCCACCAGTGCCGGCGGGGCCCGGCGCGAGGATGACGTACCCGACGGTCTGCTGGTGCTGGACATTGATCACTTCAAGGCGATCAACGACAGCCTGGGCCATGCCGGTGGCGACACCGTGCTGGTGGAAGTGGCCAGGCGCATGCGGTCCGCGGTGCGTGACACCGACATGGTCATGCGCTGGGGCGGCGAGGAATTCCTGGTCTTTTCACCCAGGGCCAATGCCGAGGACCTCCGGAATCAGGCTGTGCGTGTGCTCAAGGTCGTGGCGGAGCAACCCATCATGGTGGGCGGCAATGCGCTGCGCGTGACGGTCACCGGAGGGTTCCTGCCGCTGCCGTTCTCCGGCGTGCCCGAGACCGAATGCAACTGGGAAAAGGCCATGCAGATCGCCGATATGGCGCTGTACCTGGGCAAGGTCAATGGCCGCAACCGAGCCTATGGCCTCAACCGCCTGCTAGCGCCGTTCGAGCAGGTCATGCCGGTACTGGAGCGCGACATTTCCGCAGCACTCAAGGCCGGGATGGTCGAACTGGTGGAAGTGCAGGGCCCAGCGGCGGGTTAGACGCTGCTCATGTCAGCAACCAACTCCCCGGATCGCCGGGTGAGCGACTCAAACAAGGTATCCACGTCCAGCACCTGTATCAGCAGATTCCCGCCATTGGCCTTGATGAAGCGCTTGATGGGTGTGGAGCTTGCGCCCGTGCCGAAGGGAGATCTGAAGATCTGCTCTGCCGGGAATTCCGGTACACCGTGAAGCTCGTCGACCAGAAGCCCAATGCGCTCGTCGCCATGGCGCAGGATGATGACAAGCCCTCCAGGCGGAGCCCGCTCAGAGGTGCCCCGAAGCACGCGTCCAAGGTCGAATACCCAGACGGTTGCGAAGTCTTCGCTGCCCTGCTCCAGGCCGAGCAGACCCACGCAGCCCTGGCGCTCGCCGACGGGTGCGCTGGCCACCCGTGAGGCCGAAACGGCCTCCTGCACGCTTGCGGAAGGAAGTGCGAACAGCGCGCCGTCGACAAAGAACGTGGCGAATTCCTGGCCTGCGGAATTGGTGGTCTCCGTCCTGATCACGGTGTCGCCATGTGTGGCAAAGCGGGACTTGTTGCGGACCTCGCCCAGCGGTTCGAAGACGACGGCCAGCACGTCCTCGGTGTATCCGTCCGACACCTTGAATTCCCGGTAGCCACACGAGGCCGTGCACCCCATGACGGCGTATTGCCCGTCATGGATGACGATGCTCGACGAACTGGTGCCACTGGCCAGATTCAGCGTGCCTGCGTTCACGTTCAGGATGCTGCCGACCGGGCGCCGGGGATCGGTGCTGGATATGACCTTGCCTTTGCGGTCCACGAACAGGGCCTTCATCCGGGCCTGGCCGCCCAGGCCTCCCTTGAGCATGGCGGAGAATTCCGGTGCCGCGTTGAAGACAATGCCAATGCCGCCGACGACCTGCTCGTCATTGTGCGGATCGCGGATGGCGGCGTGGTAGATGTAGGTGGACTCGCCCCCGTACAGCGGCGATGGTGCAAACGGGGTTACGAAGTAGTCCTGCTCCGTGCGCAGCCTGAGCACACTGGCGATGGTGTCGCTGTCAACGGACATTCCGTTGATGCTGGCCGCCGTACCGTCCAACTGGCTGCTGGCAACAATCCGGCCGCTCACGTCGTACACGAATATCCGGGTGTAGACGGTGTACAGGGAATTGATGTACTGCAGGACCGATGCCATGTGCTGGGTCCTGGCGTTGTCCCACTCACCCCCCGAGAATGCAGCGCGCAACTCCGGGGTGAGGGCCCACCAGCGGCAATCGTCCGCGCGCTCATACAGGTTCCTGTCGAGCAAATCGACGAGCAGGTGCGACACAAATTCGGAATTCTGCAGGCTGGACGTGAGCACGGTCTCGTAGAGGTCGCCGATGGACATGGCGAACAGTTCGTCACTGCGGGCACCCGTCTCGCTGATCTGTGCGAGGATGGTCTTCAGCCTGGTGAGGTCGCCGCGGTTCCCCGCCGTCATCACTTGCCCGTTCCAGACCACGCGGCGAATGGTCTCGGCGGCGGACATGATCTGGTACAGGGGATCGGAGAGTGTTTGCGCGTGGGTCAGCAAGCCGTCGCGTGTGTCCGCGTCCAATGTGGACAACGCGTTGCTGTTGCGCCCGGTGAAGGCCACATCGACGGGGATCATGACCTGGCCCTGCCATCCGGGGGGGCCCATGTAGCCCTGATAGCCTTCGGCCGGAAACGTGCGGACAAGGTACTGCCGCCCGGAGCACATCATCAATTGCGGCGCATCCGTGCGGTTCACCGGGACGCTGGATCCCAGCGCAATCCAGTCCGCGTCCGAACTCTCGATGACGCGGTTGTCGGCGTCAAGCAGCAGCATGCTGGATCGACCGGCCGGGTCGCAGTGGGAGCTGAATATGCCGGCCATTTCCTGCTCGAAGTGGAAGCAAAGGCACAACACGCCCACCACGGTTCCGTTCTCGGGGTGCAGCATGCGGCGCGAATAGATCAGCGCCTGCTTCTTGGATGGGCGCAAGTCGCTTGCGCGGAAGGTTTCCACAAACGTGTCGCTGGCCAGGGTCTGCGCGATCAGGGGGTCGGTACTGCCTTCCAGCGGTGTGGTTTCATCGATCTGGACCAGCACGTTGCCGGCCGTATCCAGCAGGATGATTTCGTCATACACGGTGTACTTGTTGCGGTAGGCACGCAGGCGCAGCCGTGCGGCATCCTGGTCATCGTTGAGCCCGGCAACATAGGCGCACAACTCGTTGTCGGTCGCGAGAAATCCGACATCGGCCGTGCGTTCATACAAGTTGCGCACGACGATGTTGATGACGTACTGCGCCTTGGTTCCAATCTCGTTGAGGACGGTGACGACTTTCTCGCGCACCAAACTCGTTACCAGCTCATGCTCCAATCGGGTGAATCCATCCCGCGTGGCAGCCATCGTTGGCAGGATTGCCTTCGCCTCTTCGGGGCAATTCATCTTGGCGGCAGACTCGATCATCCGCCACATCAGGCTGAGCTCATGCAGCGCCTGCTCACACCGGATGACATCACGCATATAGGGAAGAAACGTGTCGATCTGAAATGGCAGAGTCTGCGTCATGATGCGATTCCTTCTGAATGCGTTCCAACGTGAGCGGATGGCCCGCGGCCTTTGACACTTACACCCAAATGACAGGATCGCAATTTTGGTGCCAGTGTTGACCCCGGGAATTGCGGGGTGCCTGCGACACACAGGTGCAGGAATCTGTACAGCAACGGGTCATCGGAATATACTGTACATAAATACAGTCAATCAAAGCCCATGCCATGTCTGCCTCCGTTTCACCGCTGCGCCGGGTCGATGTCCATTCGGACGTCTGGCAGGCCGATGCGCTGGCCGGCGCCGCGGCGCGCGTGCTGGCCACGGGCGATGCCACGCTGGACGCCCAGTTGCCCGGTGGCGGCTGGCCGCTGGGGGCGCTGATCGAGGTCTTGCAGCCCGTGGGCGTGCACAGCGAATGGCGCCTGCTGCTGCCGGCCCTGGCGCGCAGCGGTACGGGCGCGGTGGTGCTGGTGGGCGCACCCCAGCAGCCGTTTGGCCCGGCACTGGGCGCACAGGGGCTGGCGTGCCGGCGCCTGCTGTGGGTGGATGAGCAGGCGCCTGCCCAGCGTCTGTGGGCCACGGAGCAGGCCCTGCGCTGCGCCGATGTGGACGCCGTGCTGGCCTGGCTGGTGCAGGTGCGCCCCGAGCAGTTGCGCCGCCTGCAGATTGCCGCTGCCGAGTTCGACAAGCTGCTGTTCGTGCTGCGACCGGAAGCCGCCCAGGCCGAGTCCTCGCCCGCCGCCCTGCGCCTGTGGGCCGCGCCGGCGCCACCGGGACACAACGACGGTGCGCTGGAGGTACGTGCCCTCAAGCGGCGTGGGCCGCCGCTGGTGCAGCCGTTGCACCTGGCTGCCCGTCCGGCGTGCCTGGCGCGGCTGCTGGCCGCCACGGAGATGGAAAATGCACTGGATCGCACTGCAGCCCACGCCTGAAGCGGCTGCGGCAGAGGCCACGCTGTCCGACGCCACCACGGCCTGGGCCTGGTGGGCGCTGCAGTTCACGCCACTGGTCGCACGCGTGGAAGACGCACTGCTGCTGGAGGTCTCGGCCAGTGCGCGCCTGTTTGGCGGCGCACCCGCCCTGCGGGACCAGTTTCTCAAGCCAGATTGGGCTCCAGCCCTCGTGCAATCTGCGCAAGGCGCTACATCTTTGATAGCATTTGGGCGGTTGCAGTGTGCCACACAGGGCAGGGCATCGGTCGACTCCGTGCCTGCCGATGCCCTGCCGCTGTCCACGCTGGTGGCCGCGCGCGCGCACCTGCCCACGCTGGCGCGTCTGGGCCTGTCCACCTGGGGGCAGTTGCGCGCGCTGCCGCGTGGCGGGCTGGTGCGCCGTTTTGGCTCAGGCCTGCTGGATGCGCTGGACTGCGCCTACGGCCAGCGCGCCGAGGTCTATCCCTGGCTGACCCTGCCCGATGTGTTTGATGCCCCGCTGGAACTGCTCTCCAGCGTCGAGTCGGCACCGGCCCTGCTGTTCGGCGCGCGCCGCCTGCTGGCGCAGCTCCTGGTGTGGCTGCGAGCCCGCCAGCGGGGTGTGTTGGCGCTGGAGCTGCTGTGGGAGCTGGATGCGCGGCGCTCCAACGCCCTGCATGTGGACGCCCACCACCAGGGCGGCTCGCAGGGGCGGCTGGAGTTGCGCACCGCCCAGCCTACGCAGGACATGGGCCACCTGGCGCGCCTGCTGGCCGAGCAACTGGCGCGCGTAACCCTGCCGGCACCGGTGCTGTATCTGCGCTTGCGTTCGCTGCAGACGCAGGTGCTGGCTGGCGAGAGCGTGAGCCTCTTGCCCGAGGACATGCGCCACGGTGACAGCCTGCACCAGTTGCTGGAGCGCCTGAGCGCGCGCCTGGGGCCTGCACGGGTACGCCGCCTCCATCTGCACGCCGACCACCGGCCCGAGCACATGCAGCACTGGGGCGCAGCAATCGATGTTGCTACCAAATCAGGAGCTGCCCACGCATATTCCACGAGGGCTGCAGGCCAAATGGATGAAGGGAATGCGAGCCGGGGCGCGTTGTGCCCCACCTGGCTGCTGGCCACGCCCCTGCGCCTGGACGTGCACCGGGGTTGCCCGCACTACCAGGGTCCACTGACCCTGCTGGCGGGGCCGCAGCGCCTGGAGGCTGGCTGGCTGGAGGGTGCTGCGGCCTTGCGTGACTACTACGTGGCGCACAGCGCAACCGCCGGCCTGGTCTGGGTGTACTGCGACCGCCTGGGCCCGCCGGGCACGCAGGCACCGGCCACCACACGAAAAACCGGGTGTTGGTACCTGCACGGCCTGTTTGCGTAGGCATGCCACCTGCGCCTGCACCATCCCTCTCTGCATGCGGCAACGATGGATATCGCAGGCTCAGCGGGGCCCTTGCCGCACGAGCGCGACGGCCTCTTCAAACGAATAGGCCGTGTGGTGCACCCGTTCGGGCATCATTTGGTCCGTCACCGCTGGCTGGGTCTCGGGCCAGAGTTGCATCAGCACCACATGGGCTTGTGGCAGGTGCGCCAACGATTCGTTCAATACCCTCTCATCCTCGCCCGCTACATGGGCCAGTCGGGTTCCGACCACGAAGACGGTGCCTATCGAGTCCACCGAAGCATCTGCTGGTGGAGCCGACAGCTCCTGCACGGTCACATGCCGGGCATCGAAGTGCTCGCTGCGCAGCACGCGCACCAGCAGTTCCGCCATGAGTTGGGCCTCGTCGTCAGCCATGCTCACACACATTAGGATGGAACCTGGTGGCACATTCAGCGGGCCCTGCCAGCGGCCCTCGATGTTCTGCCGCGCCTGGCGCAGGCGAAGCCCGATATTGCCGTCATCCAGCACCGCGGTGCCCGCCCGTTTGGACCGTGGCGTGCGCGAAAGCTCCGAGAAAAACCGGGAAACCGCCCTGTCGGCAACGGTCAGTTGTTCGGCACTGATCTTTCCCTGCTCAAAATCCTCACGGCCCATCTTGAAGGCGGGCATCACCACCTTGTCGCAATACGCGGCCAGCGTCTTGCGCTTGAGAAATGCATGTGCGCCGGCCAGGATTTCCACCGCATCGCCACTGAGGCAGCGCTGGTAAAAACGTTGGGAAAGATCCAGTGCCGGTGCATCGCCAAACAGGATGTCCATGAAGGCCAGTGCCTGCACGTGACGCCCCGCCACGACCAGGCACAGTGTCAGAGGCGTTGAAAGCAGAAGTCCGACCGGACCCCATAGCGCCCCCCAGAAGACGGCTGCAACCACCACCGAAAAAGGGGACATGCCCGTGGTGTGCCCGTACAGCAAAGGCTCGACCACGTAAGCGGCTATCACCTCCACCGCAAAGAAGACCAGTGCGGTGTACAACACCAGGTCCCAGCCCGGCGCCATGGCGGCGGCCATGGCACACGCACTGACGGCAGCGGCCGGGAAACCCACATACGGAACGAAGCGCAGCAGACCGGCCAAAACGGCCCAAACCATGGCGTAGGGCACACCCAGCGCAAGCAGCAGCGCCCAGATCACAATGCCCACGCCAATGTTGACCAGGAACTGCGACATGAAGTAGCGCCCCAGGCGTTGTCCTGCATCGTTGAATGCGCTGGTGGCTGCGCGGACGTCCCGTCCGCCCGTCAGGCGAATCAGGCGGTCACGCAGCGAGTCCTGCTCCAACAGTGCAAACACCAGGACCAGGACCACGACACCCACTGTCCCCATGGACGTCCAGACAGCCAGGACGAAAGCACTCAACACGGAACGGCTTTCATCAGGCGCCGCCGCTGCCGGAGCGGCAGGCGCCGTGCGCGATTGCCGCTCCAGACGGGCTGCCGAGACGGTCGCCGGTTTGGGCGTTGGAGTCGCGTCGCCCGCCAGCTTGCCGAGCCGCCCCTGTACATCCTGCAAACGCCCCAGGGTCGCCTGACGCAGGACGGCAATCTTTTCCTTTGCCGTGGCCTCGTATTGCGGCAAGTCCTCCGACATGGCTCCCAATTGCGCAAAAATCGCGAATGCGATTCCTGCAATGGTCAAGCCAGTGACCAGCAGTGCGGTCATGGCTGCCGTCGTCTGCCCCACCCCGAGGCTGCGGATTTTGCGCACGATGGGCGCGATCACAAACCCCATCATGGCCGCCAGCGTGACGGGCGCCAGCACACTGCGTCCCCAATAGAGAAAGCCCACCACGGCAATGCCAACCAGTATTTGAAGGGATAAACGAGAGGTAGGGGTCCGTGATTTCATGGGGCTGGTATTGAATCGTCCACCGATGGTACAGATTCCCGGCCATGCACGCGCCTTCGGGTGCGGGGGCCCTTTCGATCCATGGTCAGTCTCCATGGGCGCGACCCGCAAGGTATCTTGATGCGAATCAACTTTTGCGATCAGTTTGTGCGCGCGAAGCGCCCTTTGATCCGGTGAAAGTGCCACACTTCCTCCCATGCGGAACCTGTTCGGCCGCCGCAGCAACTTTCAGAAGGCATGTATGGGTAGCTGGATGATGAACTTGGTGGTTGGCCTGTTTGTCCTGTTGGCATTGACCGGCCTCTTCTTCTTTGTGCTGACGCGCGGAGCCCTGCTGGTGCGTGGCCTGTCATCCGCGCAGAACAGCGCCAAATCCCACGTCTACCCGCTGTATTCCGAGATGCGGCTGATCAAGCTGGTGGACTTCCAGCCCATCATCGCCGCCATCCTGCTGTTCCAGTACAGCACCCTGGTGTCCAAGATCGTTACGGGTCTGGGCGCGACCGACCTGAAAAACAAGAAGGTGCTGATCACCTCCTGCGCCTTTGGCAACGTGATACCCCGCGTGGTGGATGCAGCCGTGCAATCGGGCGCCGAACAGGTGCTGATTGCCGACATCATTCCCAATGAACTGGACCACGCCAGGAGCAAGCTCGGCGCTTACCAGGACAAGGTAGCGTTTGTGGAGGACAACGCGACGGCCATGCGCCTGCAGGCGGGCGGTGCAGACGCCAACATCATCTTCTTCCTGCTGCACGAGTTGCCGCACCCGCTGAAGATCCAGGCACTGAGTGAAGCCGGCCGCATGCTGGCGCCCGGAGGCAAGCTGTACCTGGCCGAATTCCACCGTCCCGAGTTACCCATCCTGCGCCTGTTGAGCTGGACCTACTTCAAGGTGTTCGAGCCCTTTGGCCTGGCGTTGTGGGACACGCATGACCCGGTCAACTGCCTGACCGAAATGGGCGGCTGGCGCTGCGAGCGCAGCACCTATTTTTTTGGCAACTTCCAGGTGGTCACCGCGACCAGGCTTTGACCGCCGTGGCAGCGGGGTGCGACGGTGCGGTGGGCTCGATCTTGACCGACCCCACGTAGAAAAAGTCGTCATCGGCCACCGGGGCAGGTGCCGCTGCCGGGTGCGCCGCGGGCATGGCCGGGGCGGTCGCCTGGGCGGGCATGGGAATGTCGGTGATGCCGATGTCAATGGTACTCATGGGGAATCCTCCGCTGTCGGGTGTTGGGCCTTCGCTTCTGTGAGCAATCTGTCTCCTGCGGGGAATTACAGCGCATGGGACGCCGTCCAACACGCCGGAAAGTTTGATATACGGCAAAGAAACCGATTTCCGTGACTTTTTGCCGCCTGTCTTTCCCCGCCGTTAACCCAGGCGCAGCGCCGTCAGCTCGTGGATGCGCGCCTCGCCGGCCAGGCCGATGCGTCCCTGGGTGATGAGCGCACGCACCTGCTCCATGTCGGGCGCCAGGCTGCGGTCGATCATCATCGCGGGTGAGACGCTGCGCACCAGTTGCAGGATGCCTTCCAGCGCGTCCGAACTCTTCAGCGGGCGCAGGAACTCGATGCCCTGGGCCGCCGCCAGCAGCTCGATGGCGACGATGTATTCGGTGTTGCGCAGCATCTGCTGCAGGCGCCGTGCGGCAAAGGTGGCCATGCTCACATGGTCCTCCTGGTTGGCGCTGGTGGGCAGGCTGTCGACGCTGGCGGGGTGGGCCAGGGACTTGTTTTCGGATGCCAGCGCCGCAGCCGTGACGTGCACGATCATGAAGCCCGAATTCAGCCCCGCATCGGGCGTCAGGAAGGGCGGCAGGCGCGACACCACGGTGTCCACCAGCATGGCCACGCGCCGCTCGGTGATGGCGCCGATTTCGGCAATCACCACGGCCAGCGCGTCGGCTGCCAACGCAACGGGTTCGGCGTGGAAGTTGCCACCCGAGAGCAGCGTATTCGTGTCGGCAAACACCAGCGGGTTGTCGGTGACGGCATTGGCCTCGCGCAGCAGGATGTCGGCGGCATAGCGCATCTGGTCCAGGCAGGCGCCCATGACCTGGGGCTGGCAGCGCAGGCAGTAGGGGTCCTGCACGCGGTCATCACCCAGCAGGTGCGATTGGCGGATGGCGCTGCCGGCCGTGAGCGCGCGGTAAGCGGCGGCGCAGGCGATCTGGCCCAGCTGGCCGCGCACGGCGTGGATGCGGGGGTCGAACGGGCCGTCGCTGCCGCGCGCGGCGTCCAGCGTCACGGCGCCGGAGATGACAGCGGCCTCGAACAGGCGCTCGGTGGCGAGCAGCGCGTCAATGGCCAGGGCGGTGGAGACCTGCGTGCCGTTGATCAGCGCCAGGCCTTCCTTGGCGCCCAGTTGCAGCGGCTCCAGCTCTACTTGGTGTAGCGCCTGCTGGGCGGGCATGCGTTTGCCCTCCAGAAACACTTCGCCCTCACCAATCAGCGGCAGGCACAGGTGGGCCAGCGGCGCCAGGTCACCGGACGCGCCGACCGAACCCTGGCAAGGAATCACCGGCGTCAGCCCCAAGTTGTAGAACGCGATCAGGCGGTCGATGACGACCTCGCGGATGCCCGAGAAGCCGCGCGCCAGGCTGGCCGCCTTCATCAAGAGGATCAGGCGCACCACGGCCTCGGACATGGGCTCGCCCACGCCCACGGCGTGTGAGCGCAGGAGGTTGAGCTGCAGCGTGGCCAGGTCGGGCTTGGCGATGCGCTGGTTGGCCAGCTTGCCAAAGCCGGTGTTCACGCCGTAGACGGCCGCGCCGCCTTCGGCCGCCTGGTGCACCAGGTATGCACTGGCACGGATGCCGGGCCGCGCGGCCGGGTCCAGGGTGAGGGCGATGCGCGTGGCATGCAGTTCGCGCAGTTGGGCCAGGGTCAATTGGCCGGGTTGGATGGTAGTCATCATGATGTTCTCTCTTATCAAGTTGGGGTCAGAGCACATGTGCTGCGCAAAGTGGTCTGACCCCAAGGAATTACGCAAGCATGGGCAGGTTCAGGCCATTGTCTTTGGCGCACTGGCGGGCGATGGGGTAGCCGGCATCGGCGTGGCGCATCACGCCGGTGGCGGGGTCGTTGAACAGCACACGCGAGAGGCGCTCGTGGGCTTCGGGCGTGCCGTCGCAGACGATGACCACGCCGCTGTGCTGGCTGTAACCCATGCCGACGCCGCCGCCATGGTGCAGGCTGACCCAGGTGGCGCCACTCGCCGTGTTGAGCAGGGCGTTCAACAGGGGCCAGTCGCTCACCGCATCGCTGCCGTCCATCATGGATTCGGTCTCGCGGTTGGGGCTGGCCACCGAGCCGCTGTCCAGGTGGTCGCGGCCGATGACGATGGGGCCTTTCAGTTCGCCGTTCCTCACCATCTCGTTGAAGGCCAGGCCCGCGCGGTGGCGCTCGCCCAGGCCGATCCAGCAGATGCGCGCGGGCAGGCCCTGGAAGGCGATGCGTTCTTCGGCCATGTCCAACCAGCGGTGCAGGTGGGTGTTGTCGGGGAACAGTTCCTTCATCTTGGCGTCGGTCTTCTTGATGTCCTCCGGGTCGCCGCTCAGCGCCACCCAGCGGAAGGGTCCTACGCCCTTGCAGAACAGCGGGCGCACATAGGCCGGCACAAAGCCGGGGTAGTCAAAGGCCTTGGCCACACCAAAGTCCTGCGCCACCTGGCGCAGGTTGTTGCCGTAGTCCACCGTTGGGATGCCCATGGCGTGGAAGTCCAGCATGGCCTGCACGTGCACGGCGCAGGATTCGCCGGCGGCTTGCTTCAACGCGGCGTGCTGGGCCGGGTCTTGCTGCGCGGCCTTCCACTGCGCCACGGTCCAGCCACGCGGCAGGTAGCCGTTGATCAAGTCGTGGGCGGAGGTCTGGTCGGTGACGATGTCGGGCCGCGCCAGCTTACCCATTTCTCCGCCGGCCTTGGCGCGGCGCACCAGCTCGGGCACGATGTCGGCCGCGTTGCCGCACAGGGCGATGGACACGGCCTTCTTCTCTGCCGTGTACTTGGCAATGCGCGCCAGGGCGTCGTCCAGGTCGGCGGCCTGTTCGTCCACATAGCGGGTGCGCAGGCGGAAGTCGATGCTGCTCTGCTGGCACTCGATGTTGAGCGAGCATGCGCCGGCAAACGTGGCGGCCAGCGGCTGGGCGCCGCCCATGCCACCCAGACCCGCGGTCAGCACCCAGCGTCCGGCCAGGTTGCCGTTGTAGTGCTGGCGTCCGGCCTCGACAAAGGTCTCGTACGTGCCTTGCACGATGCCTTGTGAGCCGATGTAGATCCAGCTGCCGGCCGTCATCTGGCCGTACATCATCAGGCCCTTGCGGTCCAGTTCGTTGAAGTGCTCCCAGGTGGCCCACTTGGGTACCAGATTGGAGTTGGCAATCAGCACGCGTGGTGCGTCGGTGTGGGTGCGGAACACGCCCACCGGCTTGCCGCTCTGCACCATCAGGGTCTCGTTGGGCTGCAGCTTGCGCAGGCAGTCCAGGATGGTGTCGAAGGCTGGCCAGTTGCGCGCGGCCTTGCCGATGCCGCCGTACACCACCAGCGCGTCCGGGTTCTCTGCCACCTCGGGGTCCAGGTTGTTCTGCAGCATGCGGTAGGCGGCTTCGATCTGCCAGTTGGCGCAGTGCAGTTCCGGCCCACGGGGTGCGCGCACCGCTCTAGCCTTGCTGTCGAAGAAGCGGGTGGGGGAGATGTCGGACATGGTGGGGCTCCTCGGGTGTTGTGGGGGACGGTCTGCGCTGCAAAGTGCGGCGGATGGTAACTTGTCTATACAACTTGTGTCAACTCGGATAAGATGCAACCATCGCCACTTCGCGGTCATCCCCGCAGCGCACCATGAAACCCGCCTACACCCAGGTCAAGGACTTCATCCAGCAGCACATCGCCTCGGGCGCGTGGCGCCCGGGCGACCCGGTGCCCAGCGAGGCTGCGCTGATGCAGCAGTTCGGCATCAGCCGCATGACGGTCAACCGCGCCCTGCGGGAGCTCACCGCCGAAGGCATGGTGGTGCGGGTGCAGGGCTCGGGCACTTTTGTCGCCGAGCTGCACCGCGTGGCCTCCAACCTCACCATCCGTGACATTCAGGAGGAGGTGCTGGAGCGCGGCCATGTGCACACGGCCAAGGTGCTGTTGCTACAAGCCGAAAAGGCCAGCCCAGAGCTAGCCAAGACCCTGGGCTTGCGTGCCAATGCCAAGGTGTTTCACAGCGTGCTGGTGCACCTGGAAAACGGCGTGCCCATCCAGTTTGAGGACCGCTATGTGAACCCTGCCGCAGCACCTTCCTACCTGGATGTGGACTTCACCCAGACCACGCCTACCAACCATCTCCTGGCCGAGGCACCTTTGACCGAGGCCAGCTATTCCATAGAGGCCTGTTTGCCCAGCGCTGAACAGGCCAAGCACCTGGGCATAGCCAAGGCAGAACCGTGCCTGGTGCAGGTGCGTCGTACCGTCAGCGGCGCGCACGTGGCCAGCGTGGTGCGACTGGTCTACCCGGGGTCGCGCTACAGCTTTGCGGGGAGTTTTCAAGCATGAACATCAACGTCACCAAGGTCTGGGCGGTGGAGCGCTCTGCGCAGGTTAAGGGGGAGCCCGCGCAGCGGGCGGAGGACACGGAGCAGAGCGCTTCGCCGCCCAGGCCGCTGCGAGGTCTGCAATGAGCTGGCATGTAGTTCATCTGGCCGATGTGGCGGCCACGCATTGGCGCAACGGCGGTGGCCTGACGCGCGAGCTGGTCGCACAGCCGCCCGGAGCCGATTGGCAGTGGCGCCTGTCGGTAGCCGAGGTGGCGGCCGATGGTCCGTTCTCGCGCTTTGAGGGCGTGACACGCTGGTTCGCTGTGCTGCAGGGCTCCGGTGTGGTGCTGAACGTGGCCACACCATCAGACGCCGGCGGAGCCACGGAACACCGGCTCACGGCCCAGGACGCCCCCCTGTGTTTTGATGGTGCTGCGTCCACCGGCTGCCGCCTGATAGCCGGCCCCACGCAAGACTTCAACCTCATGCTGCAGGACGGCTGCCTGCCCGCGCGCATGGCGCGCATCCATGGCAGTGCACACGAGTTGGCGCATGCTAGCAAATGTATAGCTGTCTACGCAGTATCCACGAGGGCTAGCGTTGAATTCAATGGGCAACGCTTGGACGTTCCGCCGGCCACCCTGGTCTGGCGCCACCTGAGCAAGGCGGCCACGGTGCGCGTCCAGTGCGAGCACGCGCTGTGGATGGAGTGGTCGGCATGAGCGTGCAGATATGGACCCATTGCCGGGCTGCCACGATGGCCCATGGTGCGGTCGCGCCCTACGGCTTGGTTGAGGATGCTGCCCTGGTCGTGCAGGGCGACACACTGGCATGGGTCGGCCCCCGTGCCGAGTTGCCTGCCGCCTGGCGTGCCCAGTGCAGCGCCGAGCATGACGCCGACGGCGCGCTCATCACGCCGGGGCTGATCGACTGTCACACCCACCTGGTCTACGGCGGCAACCGCGCCCATGAGTTCGAGCTGCGCCTGCAAGGCGCCAGTTACGAGGAGATTGCCCGTGCCGGCGGCGGCATCGCCTCCACCGTGCAGGCCACGCGCGCCGCCAGTGGCGCCGAGCTGCAGGCCAGTGCGCAGAAGCGCCTGCGCGCCCTGATGGCCGAGGGCGTGACCACGGTCGAAATAAAATCCGGCTATGGGCTGGCCTTGGAGCACGAGCGCAAGTGCCTGCAGGTCGCGCGCACGCTGGCCCAGACGCATGCCGTGGACGTGCGCACCACCTTTCTGGGCGCACACGCTGTGCCACCGGAATACTCCGGGCAGACGGACGCCTACGTCGATGCCGTGCTGCAGATGCTGCCCGCGCTGCACGCCGAGGGCCTGGTCGATGCGGTCGATGGTTTCTGTGAGCGCATCGCGTTCAACCCCGCGCAGATCGAGCGGGTCTTTGCCGCGGCCAAAGCGCTGGGCTTGCCGGTGAAGCTGCACGCCGAACAACTCAGCGACAGCGGCGGCGCGCAGTTGGCCGCGCGGTTGGGGGCGATCAGCTGCGACCACCTGGAATGGCTGTCGGAAGAGGGTGCGCGTACCATTGCCGCAGCCGGCACCGTGGCCGTGCTGCTGCCCGGCGCCTTCTACTTCCTGCGCGAAACCAAGCTGCCGCCCATGGACCTGCTGCGCGTCAACCGCGTGCCCATGGCCCTCTCCACCGACAGCAACCCGGGCAGCTCGCCCTGCACCTCGCTGCTGCTGATGCTGAACATGGCCTGCACGCTGTTTCGCCTGACGCCCGAGGAAGCCCTGGCCGGCGTCACCCGCCATGCGGCGCGGGCATTGGGTTTGAGCGACCGCGGCACGCTGGTCGCTGGCCAGCGTGCCGACTTCGTGCTGTGGGATGTCCAGCACCCGGCAGAGCTTGCGTATGCGATGGGCGCCAATCCGCGACTGCAAACCATCTTCAAGGGAAAGCCAGCATGAGCCCCACAACGACCTTCGTCCTGCAGCAGGGCAACGTCCCACTGCTGGTGAGCATGCCGCACATCGGCACGGACATTCCCGTGGACCTGCGTGCCCACTACGTACCCCGCGCGTTGGAGGTGGAGGACACCGACTGGCACCTGGCGCGCCTCTACAACTTCCTGGGCGAACTGGGCGCCAGCGTGCTCACACCGCGCATGTCGCGCTACGTGATCGACCTGAACCGCCCGCCGGACGATGCACCGATGTATCCCGGCGCATCGAACACCGAGCTGTGTCCGACGCGCTTCTTCACCGGCGAGCCCCTGTACCAGCCTGGACGGGAGCCCGGCCCCGAGGAGCGGACACGCCGTCGCGACCTCTATTGGCAGCCCTACCATGCGGCGCTTCAGTCGGAACTGGTCCGCTTGAGAGCCCTGCATGGTCATGTAGTGCTGTGGGACGCGCACAGCATCCGCTCGCAGATCCCCTGGCTGTTTGACGGGCGCCTGCCCGATCTCAGCGTCGGTACGGCCGGCGGCGTCAGTGCGGCCGTGGCGCTGGCCGAAGCGGTGATGCGCGCCTGCGCCGACGCGCTGCCACCATGCAGCAGCGTGCTCAACGGGCGCTTCAAGGGCGGCTACATCACCCGCCACTATGGTCGACCGGCCAGCCAGGTGCATGCCATCCAGCTGGAGATGTGCCAATGCCTGTACATGCAGGAGGCCGCACCATTTCGTTACGACCCGATGCTGGCCAGCGCCATCCAGCCGCTTCTGAAGGAAATGCTGGCCAGCGCCCTGAAAGCCAGCCGGAGGTGCCATGAGGCGTGAAGCGAATCTGTATTTTGCGGAACAGGCTTGGGTAGACGGGAAATGGGCGCCCGACGTGCTGCTGGGCGTATCGGCGCAGGGCTGCTGGGCCCACGTCGAAACCCACTGCACGCGCGCGCAGCAGGCCCACGCCGTGCGCCTGGCGGGACCCGTACTGCCCGGTGTGGTCAACGCCCACAGTCACGCCTTCCAGCGCGCCATTGCCGGCCTTACCGAGCGGCGCAGCGCCGGCGTGGGCCAGTCCGACGACTTCTGGAGCTGGCGCGACCGCATGTACTCGGCCGCCAACCGCATCGCGCCGGAGCAACTGGAGACCGTCGCCTGCCAGCTTTATGCGGAGCTGCTGGTCGGCGGCTACACCCAGGTCTGCGAATTCCACTACCTGCACAACGCCCCGGGCGGCGCGCCCTATGCCGATGCGGCAGAAATGTCGCTGGCCCTGGTGCGGGCGGCGCGGCGCACCGGCATCGGCCTCACGCTCTTGCCCACGCTGTACATGCGCGCCGGATTTGCACAGCCGGACCTGCGCGAGGACCAGCGCCGCTTCGCCTCCACGCCCGAGGGTATCGCCCGCATCGTCGAGACCGTGCGGCGCCACACGCACGAAGACCCGACCGTCAACGTCGGCGTGGCCATCCACTCGCTGCGCGCCGTGAGCCCGCCAGCCCTGAAGGAGCTGGCCGCCTTTGCCCGCCAGGAGAGCTTGCCGGTGCACATCCACATTGCCGAGCAGACGCAGGAGGTGGACGACTGCCTGGTCCACACCGGCATGCGACCCATCGAATGGCTGCTCAACCATGTGGACGTGGACGCCCGCTGGAACCTGGTGCATGCCACGCACGCCACGCGCGACGAGCTGGTGGGCGTGCAGGCGCGCGGCGCCAGCATCGTGATCTGTCCCGCCACCGAGGCCAACCTCGGCGACGGTGTATTCGATCTGCCGGGCTATGCCGCGGTCGGCGGCATCTGGTCCGCAGGGTCCGACAGCCACGTGACCCGGCGCTGGAGTGAGGAGTTGCGTTTGCTGGAGTATTCGCAGCGCATGACGCAGCGCAAGCGCAACGTGGCGGCGCAGCTGCTGGGTCAGACAAGCAGCGCGGCTGCGTTGCTGCAAGGCGCACTGGCTGGCGGTTACCCTGCCACAGGCTTGGCGCTGGGCGGACTCCGTGTGGGCCAGCGTGCCGACTTCTGCGTGCTCAACACCCAATCACCGGCGCTGCTGGGCATTCCTGCCGACCACATGCTCGATGCCCTGGTGTTTTCCAGCCCGGATGCGCATTTCAGCGCGGTGCACGTTGCAGGCATCGCGGCCCCGGTGCGCAACGACCCGAGCTTTGCACCGGTCATGCGCGCGTTGTGGGGAGGGTAGGGGACAATACGGTCCGCACCATGACACCGATACCCCAACCGCAACCCCGAAATCCCCTGCACGGCCTGACGCTGGAGGCCATCGTCACCGCACTGGCCGCCCACTACGGCTGGGCAGGTTTGGGTGAGCGCATTCCCGTGCGCTGCTTCACGCACGACCCCAGCGTGGCATCCAGCCTGAAATTTCTGCGCAAGACACCCTGGGCGCGCGAGAAGGTGGAGGGGCTTTACCTTTTCATGCTGCGCGAAGTCCGCCGCCAGGGACAATAGACACATGCACGCACCCGACGCCACCGACCAGCGCCTGACCGAGCTGGAGATCAAGCTCAGCTTCCAGGAAGACCTGCTGGACCAACTCAATACCATCATCGTGCGCCAGCAGCAGGAACTGGAATGGCTGCTGCGCGAGGTGCGGCAACTGCGCCTGCAAATGCCCGATGGCACGATGCCAGCCTTCAACCGCCCCAGCGAGGAACTGCCGCCCCACTATTAACCGCCCTGGCGGACGACATAAAGCCCCTCAGGGCACTGGCTCTGAGGGGCTATTCCTTGGGGACGTCAATCACTGCGCCGCGGGCGCGGCAGATGCCTTGGCCTTGGCTTTTCTGGCCGCTGCACGGTCCTTGCGGGCCTGGGCCTTGTCGGCTTTCAACTGCGCCTTGTCTGCCTGGATGGTGGCGGCGGGCGCGCTGGCGGCCTTGTCGGTAGCCAGTTTTTCCTTGTCCGCTTTGACGGCTGCCTTGTCGGCCACGACTGCGGATGCCTTGGGTGCCGGTGCGGTCGCGCTGGCCGGTGTCGCGGTGGCGGCAGGTGTGGCGGGCGCCTGCGCAAAGGCACCTGCGGACAACAAGCTGGCGAACAGGGCGGCGGCAGTCAGGGTCTTGAGCTTCATGTTTTCTCTTTCAAAGGTGGTTGAGACCTTTCCACAACGACCGCTGCACGGGCGGGTTGACTGCTGCGTGCAGCGCATGTGTAAGTGTCTGTAAACCCCAGTACCTATTTGCGAACGATGGTATTGCCCGAGTTGCGCACCCAGTCACCCACCTGAAAGCCGGGGTCGGCGGTGAATTCGAAGCTGGTCTTGCTGTCGTTGGCATAGTGCACGGTCACGGTCCAGACGGTGTGGGTTTTCATCTTCTCCTCGATGATCTTGCCGGCATAGGCGCCACCGGCTGCGCCGGCCAGGGTCGCCAGGTCCTTGCCGAACCCGCCGCCGACCTGGTTGCCCAGCACGGCGCCAATGGCGCCGCCGGCGATCACACCCACGGCGCTGGCGTCTCCGGCCTTCTGCGTGACCGAGACCGCCATCACGCGTCCGCATTCAGCGCATGCGGCCTCCGCAGGCGCCGCCGCCGATGCGGACGGGGCTGGTGTTGCCGCGGGTGCTGGAGCAGGTGCCGGAACCGGCTGGGCCTTGGCGGCGGCGATGGCCTGGTCGTACTCGGCCTTGGCATCGCGCCGGCACTGCAGGCGCGCGCTGGAGGAGGTCTCGTCGTTGCACAGTTTCTTGTCGGATTCGTAGCGGGCCTGCGCCGCCCTGGCCTCGGCACTGAGCGGGGGCTTGGCCGCAGCCGCGGTGGCGGCCCACGTGGTGCCGGCAGGGAGGGACAGGGAGTACAGCAATGCGAGGCTGAGGCAGGTCGTCTTGTTCATGGTGTGTCTACATGCTTTCCTGGATGATGCGGCCATTGGTGGCCTGGATGGGACGGGCATTGGCGTTGAAGATGCGCCGGAAGGCCTTGATCTGGTCGGCTCCCAGTGTGACGGGGTCCTTCAGGACCATCCAGCTCACACCCTCGGAGCACGGTGGTGTGGTCAGTGATCCCTCAAACGCGTAGTAGCCTTTCCTGGCGGGGAGCAGGGCCGGCAGATCGAGTTTCAGGTCATCAACCATGATCTTCTCGCCGGACCGGGGCAGGTGTTCAAAGACGGGAGCGTAGGCCGCATTGGATTTGCCGGGCTGAATCAGCACGCCCACCACTCCGAGTGCGCCCTGGGCATTGCGGTGGACAAAGTGGGCCACCATCGCCGCGTGCTTGCCGGCCACCTGTTCCTCGCTGGGCGTGTGGAAGTGGAACTGCAGCAACTCGTAGGTCTGGTCCCCCACTTTCAGGCGCTGCCCCGTGGGCAGGTTGACCTGGATCGTGTGGCCGTTGTTGACGATGGTCGGTTCGACTTCGCCGTATTGGAACGCAAGGGCCGGCAGATCGGCCTTGACGGCGCCCCGGATATCAATGGGGCTCTGGCGCAGACCCTTGGCGCAGGCCTCAAACGAGGCATCCAGTTCCGCCCATTGTTTGGGGCCGCCGTGGTGGCCGGCGTATTCCCAATGCGGCCCCTTGCCGGCTGCCTGGGTGGCCCATGCGGTCAGCGTCAGCGCGATGGCCCATGCGACAGGTTGAATGCGATTGCGTGGTTTCATGGCATATCTCCCGGCTGTTGTGGATGAGGATTGGACTATAGGCGAGCGCGGTCCGCGTGTCATCCGCGGTGCGGCAGGAGGCGTAAGATGGCAGGGCAGTCACACCGTCGGAACAAGAATGCGTGAGGTCACAATGGCACAAAGAGGGATGGCATATGCGGGCCGGCGCAGGGTCGCGGTCGCGGGTCTTGCCGCGCTGCTGCTGGGTGGCTCCGGCGCCATGGCGCAGGATGGCAGGATGCTGCGCGTGGGGGTGACCAAGATCGTCTCCCATGCGGCGCTGGATGCCGACGAAAAGGGATTCGAGGCCGCCATGGCCAGTGCGGGCTTCAAGGAAGGCGTCAACATCCGTTACGACCGCCAGAACGCCCAGGGTGACCCGGCCAAGGCCGCCGCCATTGCCCGGAAATTCAGTGACGACAAGGTGGACCTGGTGCACGCCATTGCCACCCAAACCACGCAGGCGGTCCTGCAGGTCAATACCAGGGTTCCGGTGGTGTTCTCGTCCGTGACCGATCCAGTCGGGGCGGGCATTGTGCCCGGTGACAGCGCCCCGGGAAAGAAGACCGGCACCAATGTGACCGGAGTCAACGATCTGTGGCCGGTGCTGCTGCAGATGGAAACCTATGCCAAATTCGTCCCGAAGGCCAGGAAATGGGGCACGATCTTCAACCCGGCAGAGGCCAACTCGGTGACCCACGTGAAGGCCATGCGCGAGGCGGCCAAGGCACTGGGGCTGGAGCTGCTGGAGGTCACGGTGGCGAATGGCTCCGAGGTGGAGCAGGCGGCCCAGTCACTGGTGGGCAAGGTGCAGGCCGTCACCATCACATCGGACAACACCACGGTGTCCAACTTCGATGTGATTGCCCGGGTATGCGACCGCAACAAGATTGCCTTGTTTGCCGGTGATGTGGACAGTGTTGCCCGTGGCGCCATTGCCGCCTATGGCATGGACTATTTTCTGGTGGGCTACTCGGCCGGCAAGAAGGCCGCACTGGTGCTCAAGGGCGTCAGGCCGGGTGACATACCCTGGGGGCCGGTGGAGAAGTTCAGCCTGGTTATCAACCTGAAGGCAGCGCGGGCGCAGGGCGTGAGCGTTTCCCCGGACCTGCTGAAAAAAGCGGACAAGGTGCTGGAATGACGGGCAAGCCAGGCACCGGGCGGGGAAAAGGGTAGCTCCGGCGTGCGGTCAACCAGCAGCATTTACGTCGCCGTGGTGGTCCTGGTGCTCACCATGGGCGCGGGCTCCTATGTGGACATGGAGAATGATTCCATGCATGCCCGCCATCTGGAGATCAGCACGGCGCTGGAGCGCATGGGGCGGCTCAACCAGGAGCTGACCAACATGCTGCTGATCTCTGTTCTGGAGCAGAACACGCTGCGCACCGCCAGTTACGACACGGTGGACCAGGATCTGGAGGCCACCATCAAGTCGGTCAGCAACCTGACGCGCAAGCTGGCCCTGTCCGAAGAAATATCGGCGCTGAGCGCGGAGCGCGACAAGCTGCATGTGACAGAAGAAGCCGCCCTGCGCCTGATGCGCCAGGATCGCTGGAAGGAAGCGCAGCAACTGCTGTTTGCCGACACCTACGTCATGGCCAAGAAGATCTACGAGATCAACAGCGAAACGGCAGTCGGCGCGTTGACCGGTGAACTGGCGATGAGCGCGGCGCACTTCGAACGCATCCGCCTGGGCGCGCAGGTGACCCGGGTGGGCGCCCTGCTGCTGCTGCTGTGGGTGGGCACCATGTTCTCCCGCCGATTGCGCCAGGAGATGGCCGAGCAGGCCCGTCTGCAGGACGCCATTACCGCGTCCAACCACGCGCTGGAAGAAAAAGTGTCGGAGCGCACGGCCGAGCTGGAGGCCGCAAACCGCCAACTGGAATCCCTGAGTGCCACCGACGGCCTGACCGGGCTGGCCAACCGGCGCAAGTTTGACCTGGAGTGGGAGCTGGAATGGCAGCGCGCCAGCCGGCAAGGCCTGCCGCTGGCCGTGGCCATGGTCGATGTGGACCAGTTCAAGGCCTACAACGACCACTACGGACACCAGGCGGGTGACGTGTGCCTGAAGGTCGTGGCACAGACGCTGAGCAGCGCCGTGCAACGCTCCGGCGAACTGGCCGCGCGCTACGGCGGTGAAGAGTTCGTTGTCATCCTGCCCGGGCTGGGCACGGCCGAGGCCGTTGCGGTCCTGGAGCGCGTGCGCGCTGCCGTGCAGGCGTTGGGCTTGCCCCATGCCAAGGCGGCGCTGGCCGGGGTCGTCACCATCAGCGCCGGCGTGGCGTCGTGCGTTCCCAGGCCCGGTGATGACTCCGCCAGCCTGGTGCAGGCGGCCGATGCGGCGATGTACCGTGCCAAACTGGCCGGTCGCAACCGCGTGGAGGCAGGCTGGTGATGTCAGGTGGGGCGCCGCAAATAGAGCGTGTCTGACCAGGTGGCAAGCCATTGGGGCCGATACGCGACAAATATCGCCGCCAGGATTCCCGTCATGAAGCCGTCTCCCCAGGCCAGAAGCCAGTGCCCGACCATGGACAGGCCGGGGCCGATGTTCGCGATCTCGTATCCGGCCCACTGCGCCAGCATCTCCGAGGCAAACGTGCAGACAACGGTGCCGGCAAATGCGCGGCCCAGAATGTAGACAAACACCCGGTTGCCCGCCCAGCGCCGAATGGCGGCGCCCATGCACAGTGCCAGGGTTGCCGGCAGGACGCCGTGCCAGAACAACTGGGATGCCAGGTCGTGGATGCCGGCACCCGCAATCAGGCCGGAGAGTGCCGCGACGCCGGCCAGCGCCAGGATGGCCATGGGCCAGCCGAGCATCAGTGTCACCGCGCAGGCTCCCGAGAGCTGCAATGGCAGCGGCATGGTCTGCAGTCGCGGAATCGCCCAGATCCAGGGCAGCACCACCAGGGTCCCCATCAACGGAGAGACGAGATCCCCACCGGCCAGCATGCGCCATGGGCGCAACGCCAGGGCCACGCAGATGGCCAGGATCAGCAGGGAAACCTCAAGGGGCATGGGCGGGGACTACTGCGGGTTGTCGGGGTCCGATTCACGCATCTTCCTGCGCAGGAAGCCGTGAAATCCGATGGCCAGCCCCAATGAAATGACGGACACGGCCAGCGCGACCAGACCGTAGTCGGTGGTGAACAGGTCAAGAAGCAATTGCATGGACACGCTTTCTGGTCTTCGGCAACCGGAATTCTATCCCCTGGAATCTTATACTCTGCCATGTATGCTGGGCCGACCCAAGCGGGATGGTGAAACTTAAGCCAAGCTTAAACGCCACTTGTCCGGCCTGCCGCGGCGCCGGGATGCGGATTGGCAGGGATACCATCGATCCATGGCGGATTCCACCGGCGGTGGAAGTGCCATGGGCGTTACATAGTTTGTTTACATTGGAGAAGAAAATGGCAAGTCGTCGGGAATTCATTGTTCAGTTTGGTCTGGCAGGCGGCGCGCTGGCGAGCAGCCAGGTGTGGGCGCAGGGCGCAATGGTGGTGGACACCGACGCGCAGGCTGTTTCGTTGGGCTACAAGGCCGATGCGACGAAGGCCGACCAGAAGAAATATCCGAAATATGCGACCGGTCAGCAGTGCGGCAACTGTGCGCTGTACCAGGGCAAGCCGAAGGATGCGTCTGGCCCCTGCCCCCTGTTTGCCGGCAAGCAGGTATCGGCCAAGGGCTGGTGCAGCGCCTGGGCCAAGAAGGCCTGATCGCACACTGGCGTCAGCGCGCCAGTCGGGTGGGCTTTTCGTAAGCCGGGAACTGCAGGGAAATCTGCAGTCCCCCCAGGCTTGGCGACTGGCCGAGTGTGAGGCTGGCAGCATGCATCTCGGCGATGGTCTTGACGATCGCCAGCCCGAGCCCGCTCCCGGTGCGGTTGAGCTGGGGGCCTGAGCCCCGGTAGAAACGGTCGAATATCCGTTCCCGCTCCTCGGGCGGGACGCCGGGCCCGGAGTCCTCCACGGTGAGTTGCACCGCCGCGCCGGAGGTCCGCACGGCAACGTTGACCGTGCCTCCGTCCGGTGTGTACTTGATGGCGTTGTCGAGCAGATTGCGGATCAGGATGTTCAGTGCATCACGGTGCCCGGCAACCACCACCGGGTCGGCATCGGCCAGACCGATGTCGATGTGCCGCGCGTTCGCGGCCGCCCACAGGTCCCCGATGATGGTCTGCACCAACAGGGCCAGCGACACGGGTTCCGTGGGTTCGGGGTCCCGCGGAGCGGCCTGCTGGCGTGCCAGCATCAACAACTGCTCCACCATCCGCGTTGCGCGTTCAATGCCGGCAGACAGCCGTTGGATGGCCAGCTCCCGCGCCGGTGCGTCCGTTGCCCTGCGCAGGCCTTCCGCCTGCAGCTTGATGGCAGCCAGCGGCGAGCGCAACTCGTGGGCGGCGTCCGCGATGAAGTTCTTCTGCGCATCGAAGGCACCCCGCACGCGCTGGAACAGCAGGTTGAGTTCGTGCACGAGCGGATGGATTTCGGCCGGCAACCCCTCTTCGCTGACTTCCGCCAGTTCGTCGGCTCGCCGCGACGCGAGCTGTCTGCGGACGCGTTCCGCGGGCGCGAGCGATGCGCTGACAACCCACCAGACCAGGAAGAGCAGGAGGGGCACCATGACCACGACCGGGCTGACCGTCTTCAGCGCCAGCTTCCTGGCCATTCCGCGGCGGGCCGCGCGGTCCTGCGCCACCTGGATCAACTGCGTTCCGGTGCGCAGCGAGTAAAGCTTGTAGGTCGTGCCGCGTGCGTCAAAGCCGGACAGCCCCGGCGCCGCGTCTGCGGGCAACTCCGTGCTCGGGGTGGACTGGAAGATCGACCGCCCGTCGGCGGTGCGGACCTGTACGATGAACTCGAAGCTCTCGTTCGCCTCATCATGGAATGCGGTGCTGGGGTAGCCACCCTCCGGCAGTCCCGGGCGCAGGGACAAGGCCATCTGCTCCATCTGGTAATCGAATATTTCATTGGTCTCGTCCAGCGATGTGCGGTAGGCAACGAAGGCCTGGATGCCGGTCGTCAACACCACCGAGCCGAACAACAGGTACAGCAGCCGGGTGCGCAGCGAGTGCGATACGGTCCCCGTCATGGCGCGGCCTTGGGAATCTTGTAGCCGACGCCCCGCACGTTCTGGATCATGTGGGCACCGAGCTTCTTGCGCAGGCCGTGGATGTAGACCTCGACCGCATTGCTGCTGATCTCGTCCTTCCAGCTGTAGAGCTTGTCCTCCAGCTGCCTGCGGGACATGACGACGCCGGGGCGGGCCAGCAGTTGCTCCAGGATGGCCCATTCCTTGGCCAGCAGGGAGATGGCCTGACCGTCTGCCAGCACCTCGCGCGTGACGGGATCAATGCGCAACCCCGCGTATTCGTAGGTGGGCTCCGCGCGGCCCGACGCTCTGCGGATGAGCGCGCGGATCCTGGCCAGCAGCTCCTCGATCTCGTAGGGTTTGACGATGTAGTCATCGGCCCCCATGTCCAGCCCCTTCACCCGCTGCTCCAGGGCATCGCGTGCCGTCGTGATCAGAACCGGCGTGCGGTCCTTGCGTTCCCGCAGATGGCCCAGCACGGCCAGGCCGTCGCGCTTGGGCAGCCCCAGGTCCAGTACGACCAGGTCGTAGGACTGCGTGCCCAGGGTCAGGTCCGCAACCTCGCCATCCTTGACCCAGTCGACCGCATAGCCGTCGCCCCGCAGCAGGTCCAGCACGGACTCGCCGATCATGGGGTCGTCTTCAACCAGAAGTAGGCGCATGGAGGCTCCGAAATCGCGAATGTCAACTCGAACAGTGTTGGGGTGGGCCCGGCCCGGCCCACGCCGAAGTGCCGAGCATGCCCCTGAAATGGCGGGGTGCCGGGCCGGCTCCGGCAACTTAAGTTTCGCCTAAGTCTGCCGCGTGAACAATGTGGACATCCATACGGGTGGTGCGTGGCGGCGTCCAATGGCTTCACGAGAGGCCGACGTGTTGCGTGCCTCGTGGCGATTCTGCAGGAGCCGCGAGGTCCATCACAGGCAATGTGCCGGCGCCACGCCCCCGCGGGCATTCCACTCTTGTGTATCAGGAAACCACACCATGAAAACTCCCCATCGCCTCGTCCTGGCGGCCGTCGCGGCCACCTCGGTCCTTCTTGGGGCTTGCAGCAGCACTCCCGTTGCAACAAGCCCGTCCGTACCGGCCCCTGCGCCTGCACCGGCACCTGTTGCCGCTCCGGCGGTTGCGGCGCCCGTGGTGGCCGCGCCAGTTGCGCCGTACCTGGATCCCCAAAGTCCGTTGTACCAAAAGCGCAGCATCTATTTCGATTTTGACCAGTTCACCCTGAAGCCCGAGTACGCGCCTGTGCTGGAAATGCATGGGAAGTACCTGGCAGCCCACACCAATGTCGCGATCAAGGTGCAGGGCAACACCGATGAACAGGGCGGCACGGAATACAACCTGGCCCTGGGACAAAAGCGTGCGGAGGCGGTCGTCAAGGCGCTGAAGATTTATGGCGTCAAGGATTCGCAACTGGAAGCGGTGAGCTTTGGCAAGGAAAAGCCCAAGGCACCCGGGCATGACGAGGCCGCCCGCGCGCTGAACCGCCGCGCCGACCTGGCCTACCCGGAAAAGTAGGCCGCGCCTGTTCAGGGCCCGGCGCTTGCGCCGGCCCGGGTACCACCTCTATACTGTATGAAAGAACAGTATTTGGGTGTGGTGCGCCATGAATTTTCCCGACCCCGCGCCGGCACCTGCCTATGCCGAGCTGCACTGCCTCTCCAACTTCAGCTTCCAGCGCGGGGCCTCCCAGCCGGAAGAGCTGGTGGAGCGCGCAGCAGTCCTGGGCTATGCCGCGCTGGCCATCACGGATGAGTGCTCGGTGGCGGGCGTCGTGCGCGCCCATGTGGAGGCCAAGGCGCGCGGCGTGAAGCTGCTGCTGGGCGCGGAGTTCCAGGTGCCGCTGGCGCCGGGCGGACCGTGCTTCACCGCGGTGGTGCTGGTGCACAACCGCCAGGGCTGGGGCAACCTGTGCCAGTTCATCAGCGCCGCGCGCCGTGCGGCACCCAAGGGGCAGTACCAGGTGGGCTGGAGCGGCGCGCAAGACCAGGCGCTGTGGGCGCAGTTGCAGGACTGTGCGGTGCTGCTGGCGTTTCCGGATGCTATCAATATGGAAGCTGCCTACGCAGTATCCACGAGGGCTATAGGCCTATTTGGCTCCAACCTCTGGCTGCTGGCCGAGTCCACACTGGGCTGGGATGCCGCGCTGCAACGGGTGCGCCTGCAGCAATTGGCACAGTGCACGGGCTTGCCGGTGGTGGCCGCCGGCAACGTGCACCTGCACGTGCGCTCGCGCAAGCCGCTGCACGACGTGCTCACCGCCGTGCGGCTGGGCTTGCCGGTGGCGCAGTGCGGCTTTGCGCTGCAGCCCAATGCCGAACGGCACCTGCGCAGCCGCGCCCGCCTGGCCGCCCTGCATCCACCCGAATGGCTGGCCCACACTCTGGTGATTGCGCAGCAGTGCCGCTTCTCGCTGGATGAACTGCGCTACGAGTACCCGATGGAATCCGTGCTGCCCGGCACCACGCCGGCGCAGACGCTGCGCCACTACTGCGAGCAGGGCGCCCGCGAACGCTATCCACAGGGCGTGCCACCGGAGGTCGTGCCGAAACTGGAGCACGAGTTGGCCTTGATCGCCGACCTGCGCTACGAGATGTATTTCCTCACCGTGCACGACATCGTGCGCTTTGCCCGCAGCCGGGACATCCTGTGCCAGGGCCGCGGCTCGGCGGCCAACTCGGTGGTGTGCTACTGCCTGCACGTGACCGAGGTCGATCCGATGGTGGGCAACCTGATGTTCGAGCGCTTTATCTCCAAAGAGCGCAACGAGCCGCCCGACATCGATGTCGACTTCGAACACCAGCGCCGCGAGGAAGTCATCCAGTACATCTACGCCAAATACGGCCGGGACCGCGCCGCCATTGCCGCCACCGTCATCAGCTACCGCCCGCGCAGTGCGCTGCGCGATGTGGGCCACGCACTGGAGATTCCCGAGGCGCTGATTACCGCCCTGTCCAAGGAGCATCCCGGCATGTACGACCGCGAGGTGCTGGTGGATCGGTTGCAGTCTGCTATCGAAAGAGTAGCTGGTGACGCACATTCCACGAGGGCTGGCAGTGAATTCCCCTCTGAACAGCGACTGCAACAGTGGCTGGGGCTGGCCATTCAGCTGCAGCGCTTTCCGCGCCACCTGAGCCAGCACGTGGGCGGCTTTGTGCTGACGCAGGGGCCGCTGACCCGCGTGGTGCCGGTGGAAAACGCCGCCATGAAAGACCGCTCCATCATCCAGTGGGACAAGGACGATCTGGACGCCGTCGGCCTGATGAAGGTCGATGTGCTGGCCCTGGGCATGCTCAGCGCCATCCGCCGCTGCCTGGCGCTGGTCACGCAGTGGCGCGGCCTGCCCGCACCCATGCGCCTGCAGGACGTGCCGCGTGAGGATGCCGCCACCTACGACATGATTTGCCAGGCCGACACCGTGGGCGTGTTCCAGATCGAAAGCCGCGCGCAGATGAGCATGCTGCCGCGCTTGAAGCCGCGCACGTTCTACGATCTGGTGGTGGAGGTGGCCATCGTCCGACCAGGGCCGATCCAGGGCGGCATGGTGCATCCCTACCTGAAGGCGCGCGCCAACCCGGCTGCCAACCAGTCACCCTATCCGGCCCTGCAGCAGGCGTTGGAGCGCACGCACGGCGTGCCCATCTTCCAGGAGCAGGTGATGCAGATCGCCGTGCTGGCGGGGGGCTTCACCCCCGGCGAGGCCGATGGCCTGCGCCGCTCCATGGCCGCCTGGAAACGCCACGGCAACGTCAGCAAGTACCACGACCGCCTGGTCAGCGGCATGCTGGCGCGCGGCTATCCGCTGGACTTTGCCGAAGCCATCTTCAAGCAGATGGAAGGCTTTGGTGAATACGGCTTCCCCGAGAGCCACGCCGCCAGCTTCGCCATCCTGGTCTACATCAGTTGCTGGCTGAAGAAACACGAGCCCGCCTGCTTTCTCGCCGCCATGCTCAACAGCCAGCCGCTGGGTTTCTACGGCCCCGCGCAACTGGTGCAGGACGCCCGCCGCCACGGCGTGGAAGTGCGCGCGGTGGATGTGGCGCACAGCGACTGGGATTGCAAATGTGAGTCCATGGGGTCAGACCACCGCCTTGCGCAGCAAGGTGTGTGCTCTGACCCCATCCGTATAGGTCAACCGGCCATCCGCCTCGGCCTGCGTCTGGTCAGCGGCCTGCACCAGGCGGTGGCCGAACGCATCACCGCCGAACGCGGCCACGGACCGTTCGCCAGTACCCAGGACCTGGCCCTGCGCTGCGACCTGAACGAGGCCGATCTCAAGGCCCTGGCCAGCGCCGATGCCCTGCAGTCCCTGGCGGGCCACCGGCGCCAGCAGGTCTGGGATGCGGCGGCGCTCAAGCCCGCGCCTGCATTGCTCAGTGGCGTGCCGATCCATGAAGAGGCTTTGCAGTTGCCTGCCGCAGGCGAGGGCGAGGAGGTGGTGTTCGACTACGCCGCGCTGGGCCTGACGCTGCGCCGCCACCCGGTGGCTTTGCTGCGCGCGCAACTGGCGCCGCGCCGGGTGATGACCGCGGCGCAGATGGCCGAACTGCCCAGTGGCCGCCTGGTGCGCGCCTGCGGCATCGTCACCGCGCGCCAGCGTCCGCAAACTGCCAACGGCGTCGTCTTCGTCACGCTGGAGGACGAGACCGGCAGCGTCAACGTCATCGTGTGGAAGGCGATCAAGGAGCGCTTCCGCCAGGTGGTGTACCAGTCACGCCTGATGGCGGTGTACGGCACCTGGCAGCGCGACGACGAGAGCGGTGGCCAGGTGCGCCACGTGATCGCCGGGCATCTGGTGGATCTCACGCCCTTGCTGGGCGATCTGGCCACCAGCAGCCGGGATTTTCACTGAGTCACTGGAGCACAGCGGTTCTTGCCCTGTGCGATCTGGCAGCGGATGGTGGGCTTGCCCTCAAGGTTGTACTCGGTCAGCAGCCAGCGGCTGGCGTCCTGCGGGTCCACGCGGTCCAGGGTGGCGAAGCCGTATTCAAAGGTGGTGGCAAAGTCCTCCACCACGGCGCCGGGGTAGGGGCTGGCATTGGCGGGCAGGGTCTTGGGCAGGTTGTGGTCCCACAGGTTGTCCGAGCCCGAATTGCCCAGCACCAGTGTGGCGGGGTGGGGGCTGGAGAAGCTCAGGGCCTCGAACAAATGCACATGGCCGTGCAGCGCCAGGTCGATGCCGCGCGGGAACAGGCGCTGCGGCTCGGTCAGCGCCATGACCGACTGCAGCGCCGGGTTGCCCGGGTTGACCGAGCCGGTCTTCTTGGACGGCGCAAAGGCCAGCACCGGGTGGTGGCTGAGGAAGAAGCTGGTGGGCACCTGGGCGGCCAGGCGTGACACATCGGCCATCTGTGCCACGTAGGGCGCATAGGCCACGTCAGCCGGTTTCAGCGGCTTGCCGGCTGCGCTGGAAGAGTCGAACACCACCAGTTGGGCGTTTGAGGACAGGGGCACGGCGTAGGGGGGCGAGAAGTCGCCCTGGGCATCCCATTGCGGCGTGTTGCAGGAGCGCTGTTCGCTCCACGGCTGCAGGTCGAAGAAGCGGTGCCAGCCCTGGCCCGCGCGGGCGCAGGACTCGTGGTTGCCGCGCACAAACACCCAGGGCGCGCTGGCCAGCAAGGGGCGGGCGGGCTGGAAGAAGTCGGCCTTCCACACGTCGTAACCATAGCCCCAGGGGCTGTTGGCGCAGCCCGCGTTGCCGCTGGGGCAGGGGCTTTCGCGGTAGTGCATGTCGCCGATGTGGATGACCAGATCGGGCTTGGTCGCGGCGGCTTGTGCAGCCACGCGGGCAAAGGGCCACTCCGTGGCGTCGTTGCAGGCCTGGAAGGCGTTCTCGCTGCCCTTCATGCGGCAGCCGGAATCGGCCACGATGGTGATGCGCTGGATGCTGCGCGCCGGTGCCGGCAGCGTGATGCCGGCCACGCGGGCGCTGTGGGCGTGGGCGGGCCAGGGTGCCTCGCACACGCGCACCGGGAAGTCGGCAGCCTTGCTGTCGCCTTGTTCGCCGCTACGCGCAGGCACACGCGCCGGTGCCACGCGCTCGGCCATGGGGGTAGGCGTCGCGCCGTCCCAGGCAATCGCGGGGCAGGTGGCCGCACGGGTCAGCACACGGGCGATGGCGGTGTTGTTTGCACCCTGGACGGTGAAGACGGCATCGACCGCTGCTGCGCTGTCTGCTACGCGCGGCGCCTGGCCACAACCCACGACCAGTGTGGCCAGTACAGCCACACTGGTCAGGGTTGCCTCCCGTCGGCCCCTCATCAAACCCATAAAAAGATGCATCAAAACGCCTCCGAGCTTAGAAGTCCGCCTTGAGCGTCACCTGGACGCTGCGCGGGGTCTGGTACACGTAGGTATCGTACGGCAAGGTCTTGCCGGTGCTGATGGACGTGATGGCGCTGCTGTCGAGCAGGTTGAACACATTCAGTTGCAGCTTGGTCTTGCGGCCCTTGGCCTGGTTGAAGGTGTAGGCCACGCCCAGGTCCAGCGTGCCGTAGGCGCCGGTCTGGTAGTAGTCGTAGTAGGGCACGCCGTTGATGGCGGCCTTGGTGGCGTCAAATTCCTTCTGACGGATGGCGCCGGTCATCTTGTAGGTCAGCGAGCCGGACCAGCCGCCCTCGCTGTACAGCGCTCCCAGAGCGGCCGTGGCCTCGGGGGCTCCGGAGATCTGCTGGCCAGTGTCCGTGGCCTTGGCGCTGTTGACGGAGGCATTGGCGTAGACCGAGAAGCCGCCGCCCACCACATAGGCCATCTGGCCTTCAATGCCTTGGTAGGTGGCTCCGCCGATGTTGACAAAGGCGGCGTCCGCGCCGGACAGGCCGTTGGAGACCAGCTTGTTGGTGAACTCGATGCGGTAGATGTCGGCGTCCCAGGTCATGCGGTCCGAACGACCGACGATGCCCACCTGGTAGTTGGTGGTCTTCTGCGGCTCGGTGCTGTTCTTGCCGGGGTTGGCAACGTAGAAGGTGTTCAGGTCCGGGATCTGGAAGCCGCGTGCGTACTGGGCGTACACCGAGGTGGACTCGCTGAGCTTCTGGTTGAGCGTCAGGAAGGGCAGCGTGCTGGTGTACGTCATGCTGGCCGAGTCGTTGACGATGCGCGTGGTCTGCGCCACCGGCGAGGTCTGCGAGCGGGTGATGCTGATGTACTTCACGCCGGGGGTGACCTGGGCGCTGGGCGTCACGTTCCACTCGTATTCCACAAAGGGCTGCACGGTGCGGATGGTGGACTGCTGGTCGAACTTCACGCTGTCTATGGGGCGGGTGCTGCCGGGCAGGGGCGTGGCGTTGGCCGGAGTCTCGACGCGGTTGTACAGGCCGGTAGTGAGGTCCAGGTCGTACTGGTGGCGGTCGGTGGTGGAGGATTCGTACCACAGGCCGGTGCGCAGCAGGCCGGAGTCGCGCTGTTGGGTGGCGGTGAAGATGTCGCCCCAGACGCGGTATTTGTTCTGCTTGTCGATGCCGGGGATGTCACCCTTGAGGGTGGCGCCGGTCAGGGACTTGGTGGTGCGCGGGTCGGTCCCGGCGGGCACGGTGCCGGTCCAGGTGGGGTCGGTCGTGGAGGTTGTCTGGTTGTTGTAGGCGTAGGTGTAGAGCTTGTTGTCCGTGCTCCAGCCGCCGCCCAGATCGCTGCGCAGGCGCAGGTAGTCGAAGTCGGTGTCCTTGTTCGTGAAGTTGTAGCCCCAGTAGTTCATGCTGGTGGGGTCGTCGTTCAACTGGAAGTTTTTGCCAAAGGCGGCGATCTGGCTGCGCGTGGCCCCCTTGTTGCTGTCGGGCTGCTGGTACTTCACGTTGCTGATCGAGGAGAACAGTGTCAGCACCGAGTTCTCCGTCACCTTGCGCTCGTATTTCAGGGTCAGGTTCTGGCTCTTGATGGGGCTGAAGCTCAGGTAGCCGTCGGACTGCAGGTTCTGGTAGTTCAGCTGGAAAGTGGCCTCGCCGGGGCCGTCCATCTCGCCGCTCTCGTAGGCGGCACCGATCAGGCGCGTGTTCCAGCTGCCCAGGGTCACGAAGGCGCTGGAGGTCTGCTCCTTGGACGGCTTCTTGGAGAACAGGTTGATCGAGCCGCCGAAGGTGGCGTAGCCCAGATTGCTGGCGTTGCCGGGACCGCGCTCCACGGTGGCGCCGCCGATCACGGGGCCGGGAAAGAACGAGGTGGAATGGTGGGCCGGGTTGTTGGTGTCACCCCACGGGATGCCGTCGAAGGTGATGTTGTACTGGTCGTCGCTGAAGCCGCGCAGGGTTTCCTTGGTCTCGCCCAGGCCGGGGCCGTTGGCGGCCTCACCCGACATGCTGGGCGCGATGTTGACGATGCGGCTGTACTCGGTGGTGGGGGCCACCGACAGGTCGATGAATTCGCGGGTGATGATGGACTGGGGCTGGGTGGCATCCAGGCTCGACTGGGTGGGTGCCACGGCCGAGGCCGTGCCCTTGGCGGCGGCGCCGTAGGCCCCGGACTTGACCGACACGCTAACCGAGGGCAGCTCCATGCTGGGGGCTTCGGCATAGGCCGTCTGGATGCTGAGGGTCAGTACGGTGAGTGCGAGGGAGGTGTGGGAGAGGCGAGTGCGCATGGAACGTGGATGCTGTAGTAGGGGATGGACAAAGAGGTAACCCGGCATTCTTGCCAAGCCAGGTGACACTTTTATGACCATGTGCAAAGGCGTAGACTTGGATTCAGGTTTGATACCGTTCACAGAGGGAGAGCACAACATGCGCAATCGAATGCTGATGGGAGTGGTGGGATGGATCGCGGCCGGGCTGCTGGCCGGCTGCATGGAGACCGCACCGCGTGCACAGGACGCGTCCGCGGCGCCTGCGGCGACGGCACCGGCCCAGCCGGCCAATGCGGGGCCGAGCTTTGGCAATGCATCGCCCACGGCGGGCAGCTCCACCTCGGCCAAGGCCAATGCCGCCGCCGATGCCGCTGCCTACAAGGAGGTGGCATACAAGAACGTGAAGAAGAAGGGCCCGGCCCTGATCGTCATCCCCGGTGAAATCAAGAGCAACAACGCCAGCTTCACGCAGCGCTTCCTGCCCAACAACATTGCCGACTTTGCCGAACTGGAGTTGTCGCAGGCGAATTTCCCGGTACTGGAGCGCAGCAACCTGGGGCCGCTGATCAATGAGATTTCGTTGGCCTACAACCTGGGTGACCCCAAGGCCGCGCGCAAGACCATGCAGATGGGCAAGCTCAAAAGCACCAAGTGGATTGTGAAGTTCGACATCCTGAAGGCCGAGCAGATTGCCGAGAACAAGAAGGGCTTTGATGGCCGCGCCGTGGGCGGTCTGATCAGCCAGTTGTCCGGCAGCCGTGGCGGCGCCGCAGCCGGCACCGTGGTGGGCTCGGTCCAGACCGGAGAAGCCTCCGGCGTGTGGCTGATCGGCATGCGCTACAAGATCATGAACGCCAACACCACCGAGCAGGTGGCCAATGGCTACAAGGAACTGAAGATGGAAGTCGGTGCCACGTCCACCAGCGTCATGGGCGTGTCGGAAAGCGCCAAGGGTGGCGTGGGCCTGGACACCATGGTGCAGCGCCTGGTGCAGACCGCCGTCTGGGATATTGACGCCAGGTACAAGTAGGAGTCGGCGCCCATGCGCGCTGCACCTCCTGCCATGCCATTGACCTGAGCCCTATCTGGAGACACCCTAGCCGGACTTGGCCAGCGCCTGGAGCTTGCGGTACAGGGAGCGTTCACTGATGCCCAGCCGGGCAGCCAGCTCGGCACGGTTGCCCGTGTGGCTGGCCACGAGCTGCTGCAGGGCGCTGTCCTGCACGGCCCGCAGGGAGGCGGCAACGGTCGCCGCGGCTTGCTGCGGTTCCGCGCTGGTGGCGGGTCGTGCTGCCACGGGACCGGGCCTGCGTCCCGACTGCAGCGCCTGCTGCACATGGGCCTCCGTCAGCAGTGGACCGTCGCACAGGAGTGCGGCGCGTTCCAGCAGGTTGCGCAACTCCCGCACATTGCCGGGGAAGTCGCAGCCCTGCAGCAGGGTCAGGGCCTCGCTCGCCAGTTGCAGGTTCCGCTTGGGCGCCACCCGCAGCAGCAGGGCCCCCGCCAGCAGCGCAATGTCGTCGCGCCGCTCGCGCAGGGCCGGCAGGTGGATCGGGAAGGTGCTGATGCGGTAGTACAGGTCTTCGCGAAAGCGTCCGTCCGCGACCATGCGGTCCAGGTCGCGGTGCGTGGCCGCCACCACGCGGATATCGGCGTGGCGCAGTTCGGTGCTGCCCACGCGGCGGTAGGTGCCGCTCTCCAGCAGGCGCAGCAGCTTGACCTGCATGCTCAGGGGGATGTCTCCCACCTCGTCCAGGAACAGGGTGCCGCCGCTGGCGGCTTCCACCAGGCCACCCTTGGCGGCGGTGGCGCCGGTGAAGGCTCCGCGTTCGTGGCCAAAGAGCTCGGACTCGAACAGGTTTTCCGGCAGGCTGGAGCAGTCCACCGCCACCAGAGCGCGGTTGGCGCGCGGACTGGCCTCGTGCACGGCCTTGGCCACCAGCTCCTTGCCGGTTCCTGATTCACCCAGCAGCAGCACGGTTGCGTGCGCAGGTGCCACGCGGGCCACCAGCGCCAGCATGCGCTGGAACGCCGGCGCGCGCCCGATCAGGCTCTGTGCCTCGGGCTGGCCGTGGGCCACCTGCAGCGGCTCCATCCGCTCGACAAAGAATGCCTGTTCGCCCGTGGCGTCACGCAGCGGTGAGAGCTCGATGTTGACGTACTCCTCGCCCTGGGGCGTATGGTGCAGGTGCAGCACGCGCTCGCGCTGCCCCGACTCGCGGGCGCGCACCAGCGGGCAGGATTCGCCAGCCTGATCGCACGGCACATGGAAGTGGTGCGATACCTCGTAACAGGTGCGGCCCACCACACTGCGCTCGGGACTGAACTGGCGCCGGTAAGCCGCGTTGGCCGCCAGGATGCGGTAGCGGGCATCGAAAAGGATATGGGGCTCCGCCAGTCCTTCCAGGTAGGACACCAGTTCCGGCAGCGGTTGGGAAATGGCCTCGGTCATGGGCGACAGTGTAGGACAGAACTGCCACTTTGTCCGCCAGGTATGCCACTTGGCTGCCATATTTGGCAGTCAGGTGATCCATTCAGGCGCCGCACCGCGACTGTCCGCTTCTAAGTCGTTGAATTCAAAGGAAATTGATTTGCGGCAATGGTGGCATGGTTCTTGTAGTAGTGGCTACGACCACTCCTGGTTGACCATTCTGAAAGCCAACATGAAAGCATCGCCAGAACTTGCCGGTATTCCCGCCTCGGCGGCCGATTGCGAGGCGGGTGACGCCCAGCGCCGGCGCATGGTGCTGCTGACCGCCGCCACGGCGGGTGCCGGCATGGCGGTGACTGCGGTGCCCTTTGTATCGAGCTTTTCGCCCAGCGAGCGGGCCCGTGCATCCGGTGCCAGCGTGGAGGTGGACATTGCCGACCTGGCGCCCGGTGCCATCAAGACCGTGGAGTGGCGTGGCAAGCCGGTGTGGATCATGCGCCGCACGCCCGAGATGGTGGCCGCGCTGGCCGAGCCGGATGCCCATCTGGTAGACCCGCTGTCCCGGCGCGAGCAGCAGCCCGGCTACGCCCGCAATGCCATGCGCTCGATCAAGCCCGAGGTGTTTGTCGGCATTGGCATTTGCACGCACCTGGGCTGCTCGCCCAACCCCGTGCCCCAGGGCAGCAACAACCCCAGCGTGGGTGCCGACTGGAAGGGCGGCTTCTTCTGCCCCTGCCATGGCTCCACGTTTGACCTGGCCGGCCGTGTATTCCAGAACAAGCCGGCGCCCACCAACCTGGAAGTGCCGCCGCACCGCTACCTCAGCGATACCCGTCTCCTGATTGGCGAAGACGGCACGACAGCGGCCTGAAGCGCAGCCATGTACTTCCGCATCCTCTACGACGAATCCAGTGGCGAGATGAGCTACCTGCTTGCCGACGCGGATGCCCGCGAGGCGGTGCTGGTGGACCCGCACGGGCGTGACCTGCCCCTGCTGCAGTCGCTGCTGGCCGAACGCGGACTGCGCCTGCGCTGGGTGCTGCGCACCCACCACCACGATGAACGCATGCCGCAGGAGTCTGCGCTGCTGGCCCGACTGGGCGCTCCGGTGGTGCAGGCAGATGGAACGGAATCCGGGCGGATGGCCGAACATGGCGATATGCTTGCCTTTGGCAATGAAATGGTGGTGGTGGTGGCCACGCCGGGGCATACTGGGGGCTGCCGCTCCTTTGCCTGGCGTGACCGTCTGTTCTGCGGAGGGTTGCTGTCGGTGGATACCTGCCCGCACCAGCCCTATCCGGCTGAGCCCGAGGCCTTGTGGGACAGCGTGCGCCAGCGGGTCTTCACGCTGCCGGACGAGACCCTGCTGTTTGCCGGCCACGCGCGCAGCGCGCGATCGGTCAGCACGGTGCTGGAGCAACGCCGTTGGCACCCTTTCTTTGCCGGTTTGTCGCGCGACGAATTCCTGACCCGTGCAGTTGCACTGCGCCAGGGTGAGTCGGCCCCGAAAATTGACTATGCAACACACTGACATGAGCACCGCAAACGCAACTGCCGCCACGCCCTACGAACTGCTGGGCGGCGCCGACGGCGTGCGCCGCCTGGTGCAGCGCTTCTATGCGCTGATGGACGAGCTGCCCGAGGCCTACCGCGTGCGCCGCCTGCACCCCGAAGACCTGAAGGGCAGCGCCAACAGCCTGTTTGAATACCTGTCCGGCTGGTTTGGCGGACCCGATCTTTATGTGCAGAAGAACGGTCACCCACGCCTTCGCATGCGCCACAGCCCGTATGCCGTGGGCCCGGCCGAGCGCGACGAATGGATGCTGTGCATGGGGCAGGCCCTGAGCGAACAGGTGGCCGATGAACCTTTTCGCACGCACCTGATCACCACCTTCAGCCAGATTGCGGACCACATGGTCAACACGCCGGGCCACGGCGCATCCTGACCTCCACGCTGCGACAACCGACTCACATGACTACCAAGGAAGCAACCGTGAACAACACCACCGAACAGGGGCGGCCCATCATCCCCATTGCCGTATCAACGGACAAGAGCCCCATTGAACCGCCGCCCGGTGCCGATCCGGAACTGGTGTCGCTGTACCAGGCGCACCAGAAGATCTACCCGCGCAGCGTGCAGGGCTTCTTTTCCAAATGGCGCTGGATCATGGTGTGGGTCACCCAGATCGTGTTCTACGGACTGCCCTGGCTGGAATGGGGCCAGCGCCAGGCCGTGCTGTTTGACCTGGGCGCGCGGCGCTTCTACATCTTTGGGCTGGTGCTGTATCCGCAGGACTTCATCTACCTCACCGGCATCCTGGTGATCTCCGCCTATTCGCTGTTCCTGTTCACCGCGGTGGCGGGGCGGCTGTGGTGCGGCTACGCCTGCCCGCAGACCGTGTACACCGAGATATTCCTCTGGCTGGAGAAGCTGGCCGAAGGCGATCGTGCCGTGCGCATGCGCCGTGACGCCGGTCCGTGGACCCTGGAGAAGGTCGGCCGCAAGGCGGGCAAGCAGGCGATGTGGATCTCGGTGGCGCTGGTGACCGGCTTCACCTTTGTCGGCTACTTCACCCCGATTCGCGTGCTGGCCGGCGAATTCGCCCGCTGGGACCTGGGCTCCTGGGAAATCTTCTGGACCTTCTTCTACGCCTTTGCCACCTACGGCAACGCCGGCTACATGCGCGAACAGGTCTGCAAGTACATGTGCCCGTATGCCCGCTTCCAGAGCGCCATGTTCGACAAGGACACGCTGATCGTTTCGTATGACGCCCAGCGCGGCGAGCCCCGTGGCGCCCGCTCCAAGAAGGCCGATCCCGTGGCACTGGGCCTGGGTGCCTGCGTGGATTGCAGCCTGTGCGTGCAGGTCTGCCCCACCGGCATCGACATCCGCAAGGGCCTGCAGTACGAGTGCATTGGCTGCGGCGCCTGCGCCGACGTGTGCGACACCGTGATGGACAAGGTGGGCTATGCGCGCGGCCTGGTCAAGTACTCCACGCAGAACGCCATGAACCAGCACTGGACGCAGTCCCAGACCTTGCGCCACGTGCTGCGCCCCCGCGTGCTGGTGTACACCGCCATCCTGGGTGTGGTCGTCACCGCCATGGCCGTGAGCCTGACGCTGCGCATTCCGTTCAAGGTGGATGTGGTGCGCGACCGCGGCGCGCTGGCCCGCATTGCCGATGGCGGGCGCATCGAAAACGTGTTCCGCCTGCAGATCATGAACGCCACCGAGGCCACGCAGCAGTTCCACATCTCGGTGTCCGGCATGCCGGAGCTGAAGGTGGTGTCGGAGAACGACGTGGTCATCGAGTCCACACAGGCGCGCTGGGTTGCCGTGCGCGTGCAGGGGCCGATGGAAGGGGCCGATCCGGGCTCGCACCCGATCTACTTCGAGATCGCCGCGAAGAGCGACATCGGCAAGCTGGTCGAGAAGGCCGCCTTCATCGTTCCACGCTGATTCCACGCCACGAACGCATGAATTTCTGGGACCAACGCTTTGCCGAGCCGGGCTACAAGTACGGCACCGAACCCAACGCCTTCCTGCGTGAGCAGGCCACACGCCTGGCGCCGGCCAGCCGTGTGCTGGTGCCCGGAGACGGCGAAGGGCGCAACGGCGTCTGGCTGGCCGCGCAGGGGCACAGCGTCACCTCCGTGGACGCCTCCGCAGTGGGCCTCCAGAAGGCGCAGGCGCTGGCCGCCAGTCGCGGCGTAGCCATCACCACCGAGTTGGTGGACCTGGCCGACTGGGCACCCGCCCCCGCCACGCTGGATGCGGTGGTGATGATCTACACCCACCTGCCCGGCGCCATCCGCCAGCAGGCCCACCGCCGCCTGGCCCAGGGCCTGTGCCCGGGAGGATGGATGCTGCTGGAAGCCTTTCACCCCGGGCAGCTCGCCCACAACAGCGGTGGCCCCAGGGATGTGGACATGCTGTACACGCCCGGCCTGCTGGACGCCGACTTTGCCGGCCTGCTGCGCTGCGAGCTGTCCTGGCACGGTGAGGTCCAGCTGTCGGAAGGGCCGGGCCACCAGGGGCTGGCCCATGTGACCCGCTGGCTGGGCCAGCGGTCATGATTCAAATTGGCCGCCAGCCCCCGTGGAATATGCGTAGACAGCTATCAATTCAATAGTAAATCACCAAGGAGCATTGCATGAAAACAGCCCACGACCTAGTCGCCGCAGCCAAGGCCCGCGTTCAGGAGGTGAGCCTGGACGGCGCTGAGCAGGCCATCCGCGATGCCGACGTGCTGGTCGATGTGCGCGAGGCCGACGAATACGCCACCGGCCACCTGGCCGGCGCGCAACACATCTCGCGCGGCATGCTGGAGTTCAAGTTCAGCGCCAACCCGGCACTGCAGCCGCGCGACCTGAAGGTGGTGCTGTACTGCAAGACCAGTGGCCGCGCAGCCCTGGCCGCTGCCGCCCTGCAGGACATGGGCTACACCAACGTGCAGTCCATCGCCGGCGGCTTTGATGCCTGGTCGGCCGCGGGCAAACCGGTGGTGAAGCCGGAAACGCCGTCGTTCGAATAATCTCCAGTGGCCCTGGCTGGATGCGGCGTCCGGTGGATGCCGGCCAGCATCAGCGCACCAACTGGTACAGGTCCTTGGGGTCGTCCAGCGCGGGGATCAGGCTCACATCGGCGCCCAGGAACAGCGCCTGGGCCTGCGCGTGCAGGTAGCGCAGTGCGGAGAAGTCTTCCAGCGCAAAGCCTACCGAGTCAAACAGCGTGATCTGCTCGGCCGATTCGCGGCCAGCGGACTCCCCCATCAGCACGCGCCACAGCTCGGTCACGGCAAAGCCGGCGTCCATCTGCTGCAGGTCGCCCTCGATGCGGGTCTGCGGCTCAAACTCCACAAACACCTTGGACGCGTGCAGCACATCGGCGTGCAGCTCGGTCTTGCCGGGGCAGTCGCCGCCAACGCCGTTGATGTGCATGCCAGGCACCAGCATGTCGGGCGTGAGGATGGTGGCGTTGGTCTTGTCGGCGGTGACCGTGGTCACGATGTCGGCGCCGCGCACCGCCTCCGCCACGCTGCGGCAGGGGATCAGGCGCAGGCCGGCAGCATCGGGGTTGGCCTGCAGGTTTCGCACCAGCTTGGCCGTGGCACTGGCGTCCACATCAAAGAGGCGGACCTCGGCGATGCCCACCAGGTGGTGGAAGGCCAGGGCCTGGAACTCGCTCTGCGCGCCGTTGCCAATCAGCGCCATGACGCGGCTGTCGGGCCGGGCCAGCGTGCGCGCGGCCAACGCCGACGTGGCGGCGGTGCGCAGCGCGGTGGTCAGCGTCAGCTCGCTCACCAAGAGCGGAAAGCCGGTGGCCACATCGGCCAGCACGCCAAACGCCATCACCGTGGGCAGGCCGCGCGCCGTGTTCCTGGGGTGGCCGTTGACGTACTTGAAGGTGTAGGTCTGGGCGTCGGCAATCGGCATCAGCTCGATCACGCCATCGGGGGAGTGGGCCGCCAGTCGGGCCGACTTGTCGAATGCGGGCCAGCGCAGGAAGTCCTGCTGCAGGCAGTCCATCATGCCGCGCAGCGTGGCGGCCATGCCGGTGCGCCGGATCAGGGCGGCGACATCCTGGGGGCTCAGGAACCGGGTGCTGGGGCGGGTTGGGGTGGGGGTGTTCATGTGTGTCTCCGGGCAGGTTGCACGGTGCTGCAAACCATGGAGAGAAGTGTCACCATCCGCCGAGGCAATAACAATCGCCAGTTTTGTAGCAAAAACGACAGAAATCTGGCGAAATGGCATGCTAAATTGCCACTATGGATGAAATCGACCAAAAGCTGATCTCGCTCTTACGCCAGGACGCGCGCCTGACCGTGGCCACGTTGGCGGCCAAGCTGCAGGTCTCGCGCGGCACCGTCACCAACCGCATCCGCAAGCTGGAGGACGACGGCGTCATCGTCGGCTACACGGTCAAGTTGCGCCCCGACGTGCGCCACAACGAGATCAAGGCCTGGATGAGCATCGCCGTGGACGGCAACCAGACCCGCGTGGTGATTGCCGCCCTACTGGGCGAGCCTGGCGTGGCCACCCTGCACGACACCAATGGCCGCTGGGACTTGCTGGCCGAGCTGCGCGCCGAGACCTTGCAAGACCTGGCCTCAGTGCTGGAGCGTATTCGCCTGATCAAGGGCATCAGCAACACCGAAACCAGCATTCATTTGGAGACTTTTCGCATGTCTTGATCGGGCTACGCCGTCGCGGGTAATCCCCAGTTGTGGGGATGTGACGCCTTGGAGACACTGGCGCACCCCAAAGGCTGAACCCCGATTCAAGGAGACCCCCATGCGTCTTGCCAAACCCCTGCTGGTCGTGTTGCTCGGTATTGCCGGTGGCGTCTATGCCACCAATTACTCGTTGTGGATCAATGGCCGCTCCAACACGGCGCAACCGGGCAACCATGCGGACTTCACCTACTGGGGCCCGGCCAGCACAGCGGCTGGGGTCAACAAGAAATCGGTCAACTGGGACGGCTTCAACCGCGTCTCCGACCAGAACTACCGCATCCGTGACGCGCTGGACTGCTACTGCACCGGCAACAACTGGTGCTACATCGCCGCGCACAGCGCCGGCAATCTGCAGATCGGCTACGCACTGTCGCTGTACGGTGGCAGCGCCCGCACCAAGAAGAACGCCACACCCAACTCCGCCGGCCAGTGTGGCAATCTGGATGGCACCACCCAGACTGGTTGGAACATCAAGTGGGTGGACGTGGCCGCTGGCGCGGGTGGCGGCAGTGAACTGGCCAACGTGGGCAGCTGGGCCGTGTCCGACCCGCTCACTTCCGACCTGAAGACAGCCACGGCTCGTGCGCTGTACGACCACAACCAGACCCGCGCCAAGTGGTTCTACATGTACGCCGGCGCCAGCGGTACGCTGTACTCCGCCGTGCTGCCAGGACAGGATGACGAGGCCGTGGCCTACCACTCGTCCGGCGGCGTGTCGGGTAGCGGCGGTGCATCGTTCTGCAATCCGTCCGACTGGTTCTGCAACGACCTGACCCTGGGCACGGCCGCCAATGAGGGCGGCAGCGCCAAGTGGAACTACCACACGGTGGCCTTCCGCGACGACGCCGAGGCACTCAACCACTACACCAATGGCAACTGGGGTGGCGTGGTGTCCAAGGTGCGTGCCGACATGGCCGCCAACGCCAACTGACCCACACCGCATGACCCGCACCGGCCCGCATGGGAGTCGTTGAAGTTTGAACCGGCGCAGGTCCTGGTGGCTGGGGGCGGGTGCAACCGTGCTGGCCGTGGTGGCGCTGGGCTGGTACCTCTGGGACCGTGACACGGCGCCGGACTCGGCATCGGCTGGCCCGGGCCGCACGCCTGCCGCCAATGCGTCGGGAGCGGGCGGCAACGACCCGAATTCCCCGGTGGGTGGCGGCAGCAATGGCGGGCCCTACAGCGCCGCCGGCCTGCAGTCCCGCCAGGAGCAACTGGCCTTGTGGCGGGGCCGCCATGAGCGCGCCGAGCAGACCTACGCCACCTACCGCGATGCCACCCGCTATCCCTACGATTCGCGCCCGATTGCCGAGCACCCGGACCAGGTGCGTCCCTTCGCGCCGATTGCCGAAGAGCTGAAGCTGCGCGGCGCCAATGGCGAGCCCGTCAAGGGCCTGCGGCTGCGCACCACGCAGGAGCGGGTGTTCCTGAGCGGCGCGGAGAGCGTGAAGTTCACCGTTGCCGCCGTGGATGACAGCGGCAACGGCCTGCCGCTGATCATCCGCAACGCATCGGCCCAGTCCATTCCCGATTCGCGCACGCCGATCAAGGTGGTGCAGGCGTCGGTGGCCTTCTCGGACGACGGCACCGGCGCGGACGACCAGGCCGGTGATGGCGTCTACTCCGCGCGGATCACGCCCGCCACGCAGGGCTTTGCCGCCTATTCCGGCACCATCCGCCTGCTGGCCGAGGTGGCCAGCGATGCGCAGCAGGGTGTGGCCCAGTTCGATGTGGTCTACACCCCGGACGTGCCCGCCACCTGGGCCGGCGTGCGCGAGGCGCTGGAGGCCGGCTCGCTGAACTTCTACCTCAAGGCCAACGTGCGCATGGCAGGTCGCTACGTGGTCAGCGCCCGCGTGGACGATGCCAATGGCGTGCCCTTTGCGCTGCTGCAGTTCAATGACGAGGTGGCCGCCGGCAGCCGCGAATTCAGGCTGCAGGTGTTTGGCGCGCTGGTGCTGGACAAGAACCCGGCCTTTCCGCTGCGCCTGCGCGACGTGGATGGCTTCCTGCTGATCCCCGACAAGTTTCCCGACCGCGCCACCATGGCGCGCCAGAGCGGCATCGTCTACACCAGCGCGCGGTATGTGCGCGACCAGTTCTCGTCGGCCGAATGGACCAGCGAAGAGCGCACGCGCTACCTCACGGAATACGGCAAGGACGCCGAAACGGCCCGGCGCAAGGTTGAGGAACTGGGCGGCAAGTGACCGCGGGGATGTTGTAACGCTACAAAATTGGTAGCGTACTACGCAGTATCTGCGAGGGCTAGAGGGTTGAAATGCGCAGAAGCCGCTGCGGCGCCAGCAACACGATGCGCTTGTACTCCAGGCGCAGCAGGCCGGCGTCTTCCCACTGCTTGAGTTGGCGGTTCACGCTCTGGCGCGACACGCCCAGCATCATGGCCAGGTCCTCCTGCGACACCGTGATGCCGGCGGTGTCCGCCGCCTCGCCTGCAGACTGTTCAGCCAGTGTCACCAGCCGCTGCGCCAGCCGCGCCGGCAGCGGGCTCAGGATGGCGTCGTCGATCCAGCGCAGCGCCTGGCGCAGACGCAGCCCGATCAGGCGGGTGAAGGCCATGTGGATCTCGAAGCTGGACGCGATCAGGCGGTGGAAGTCCGGCGCGCTCACCACCGCCATCTCGGTGGGCTCGGTGGCAAAGGTGTCGTACACGCGCTCCTGGCCCACCAGCAGCGACACCTCGCCAAACCAGTGGCCGGGCTGCAGCACGGCGATCACCGCCTCGCGCCCGTTCTGCGCCGTGACGCTCACACGCAGCGTACCCTGCACCACGCCGAACAGCGCATCGGGCATGGAGCCCTTGAGGAACAGCGAATCGCCCTGCGCCAGCATGCGCCGGTGCGCCACGGCCAGCAGTGCGTCCTGCACCGGCGCGCTCAGGCGCGGGCCGTCGTGTGCGTCGGTGCTGAGGTCTGGGGGCGTGGGCATGCCGCCGACTGTACCCCAGGCACCAAATGCCAAGATGCGACAGATGCCCGCCGCGCGGCATCCCACAATGCGTGTCACGGCCCCCAGAGGCCGACCATAACGAGGAGACATGCAGATGGACACAAGGCAAATGGCCGCGCTTGGCGCGTGGCCGCGAATCGCCGTCGCAGTGGCGCTGGCCCTGGCGGGCTTGACGGCACAGGCCGCCACACTGACTGGCCGCGTCACCACCGCCGCCGGCCAACCGGTGGCCGGCGCCATGGTGACGCTGTGGAACGCACAGAAGAACCGCAAGGAAACCGTCTACACCGATGCCACCGGCCAGTACCGCCTGCAGACCGGCTTCAGCGGCGACATGGTGCTGCGCGCGCGCAGCTACAACCACCGCGACTTCAACGTGGCCCTGGCGGTCAAGGCCGATGATGTGCAAACGCACGCCCTGGTGCTGGCGCCGCTGACCGATCCGCAGGAGATCTCAGACGCGCTCACGGCCTCCGCCCACGCCGCCACGCTGCCCTTTCCCGACCAGAAGACCAAGGACACCTTCATTGCGCAATGCTCCTATTGCCACCAGCAGGGCAACAGCCTGACGCGCCGCCCGCGCCCCGAGAGCGAATGGAGCGATGTGATCTGGCGCATGGAAGGCTATGGCGCCCTGCTGACCTTTGCAGAGCACAGCCGCATCAAGGCAACCTATGTGCAGGGCTTCACCGGCAAGCCGGTGGTGGCGGTGCAAAGCGGACCCTACAGCCCGGAGCTGGCTCGGGCCCGGGTGGAGGAATGGCATGCGGGCGATGCCTTCTCCTTCATCCACGACACCGTGGTGGGCCATGACGGCAAGCTCTATGGCATCGACGAGGGCAAGGACGTGATCTTCATCCTGGACCGCACCACGGCCCAGCTCGAAGTGGTCAAGCTGCCCATGGAGGAGGACGACCACATTGGCGGGCGCCTGCGCGGCGCGCAACTGCCCATCGGCGTCTACACCGGCGCACATGGACCGCACAGCGCGGTGCAGTTGAAGGACGGTCGCCTGTTCATCACGGCTGCGTTATCCGGCAAGCTCATCGAGTTCAACCCGCAGACGCGGGCCTTCACCTTCCACAAGATTCCCGAGGGCTTTCTGTGGCGCAAGGGCCTGTACCCGCACACCATCCGCCTGGACCAGGACGAGAAGATCTGGTTCACCGTCACCGTGTCCAACCGCCTGGTGCGCTTCGACCCGACGACCGCCACCTTCTCCGACATCGCGCTGCCGCACAACGGCGCCATGCGCTGGATCAGCGACACCTTTGTTGGCGTCATCATGAAGGTGGCGAGTTGGTTCCCGGGGCAGAACCTGCAGCTCTGGCTGTCGCACCACAAGCTGCTGGGCGCGGGCGCGGAGGCCTTCAACTTCCCCTATGGCATCGACGTGAATCCCGTGGACAACAGCGTCTGGTACGCCAAGCTGCTGGGCAACGCCATTGGCGTCGTCGACCGCGCCACGCTGGAGGTGACCGAGATTCCCACCCCCTTCAAAGGCCCGCGCCGCATGCGCTTTGCAGCGGACGGCACGCTGTGGATTCCCAGCTTTGACGAGGGCAAGCTCGCGCACTTCGATCCGGCCACGCGCCAGTTCGAGATGATCGACCTGCCGGTGCTGGGCAAGGGCGAATACGAGATGCCCTACGCCCTGGCCGTGCACCCGCAGACCGGCGACGTATGGATTGCCGCCAACAACACCGACCGCGTGTTGCGCTACATCCCGAAAGACAAGCGCTTCATCGCCTACCCCATGCCGAATCGCGTGATCTGGTTCCGCGACTTCGACTTCACCACGGACGGCAAGGTCTGCACCTCCAACTCCAACCTACCGGCCTACGCCCACGAGGACAAGGTGCCCGCCTTCGTCTGCATCACACCCTGAGGGAAATCACCATGCTGAACAAACCCGCCGTCGCCGCCGCCAGCGTGCTCGCGGTCCTGACCATTTGGTGGATCGCCGCCACGCCGCCGGCCCACCACGCCGTGCCGGAGCCCATCCACTTCGACAGCCGCGCCACCGATGCGGCCAGGGCCGTGGAGCAGTCCGATGCCTTTGCGTCGCAACTGGAGCACATAACCAACGCCATCCCCGGCTTTGACGACATCGTGTTTCTGGCCGATGGCCGCACCGCCCTGGTCTCGGCCATGGACGGGCAGATCTGGTCCTATGACCGCGCCACGCACCAGGCACAGGTCTTTGTCGACACACCGCTGATGGCCGCCGGCATGCACGAGTCGCCGACCCACCCCGATGAGATCTACTTCTGCGCCTCGCGCCTGTGGGGCGAGAGCTATCCGGCTGGCGAGCGCGTGGGCCTGTACCGGCTGCGCGTGTCCACGCGCGCCATCGAGCCCGTGGTGCTGGACGTGCCCGCCACGGCCGATGTCGGTGAAAAGGTCTGGCCGCTGGACGACGCGAACGCCCCGCGCCTGGCCAGGAACGCCTCCGCCGCCAGCCGGCCCCTGGCCTTCTGCAACGACCTGGAAATCTCGGCGGATGGTGAACGCATCTACTTCTCCGAGCCCTTTGCCTACGCCGGCGCCTCCATGGGCGGCGGCACCGTGCCCGAGGTCATCGCCTTGCGGGGCAATGGCTTCATCTGGCAGCACGACCTGGCCAAGGGTGAGACGCGCCTGGTGGCGCAGGGCATCCATTTCCCCGACGGCATCCTGTACGACCTGCACCCGGGGCAGGCGCGTGAGGACTCCATCCTCACCAGCCAGACCACCGGCTTTCGCATCCTGCGTCTCTACCTGCGCGGCCCCAAGGCCGGCCAGTCCGAACGGGTGCAGGACGGCCTGCCCGGCATGTGCGACGGCATGGACCGCGACCGCGAGGGCCGCATCTGGTGCGCCATGTACGCGCAGCGCACCGGCTTCATCACCTGGCTGCACGCGCACCCCTGGCTCAAGCAGGTGCTGCTGCGCCTGCCGCTGAACTGGATGCCGCAGCCCAACGCCACCGGCGTCATGGCGCTGAGCCCGGACGCCAGCCGCGTGCTCTACAGCGCCTGGTACGACGGCCCCCAGGTGACCCACATCGCCTCGGCCATCGAGGGGCCGGACGGCTACCTCTACCTGGCGGCCTTCTCGCGCAAGCACCTGGGCCTGACGCGCCTGAAGAACCCGCTGGCGGCGCCGCCCGCCCCGGGTGCCGCCACGCAGACTGCTATACCTTTGATAGCTGCTCACGCAACATCCACGAGGGCTAGTCCGTGAAAACGCTTGTAGTCAATTGGCGCAAGGGCCTGTTGGCCGTGCTGCTGGTGTTCGTGTTCGCCGTGGCGCTGTGGGCGGCGCTGACCACTTCGCACAGCCAGCACCGCGCGCTGGACGAAGCGGGCACCGCCTTTGAAGCCGTGCACATGACTGCCCGCGACCCGGCCCGCCTGGCCGCCTTCTACACCCAGGTGTTCGGCATGCCAGCGGCACCCACACGGGCCACCGTGGTGCCGCCGGGCGTGCCAGCGCCCACGGCCGTGCTGCAACTGCCCGGCTACGCAGGGCAGGGGCCGGTACTGACCTTGGCGCCGGTGACGGGTGCCACGGCGCGTGGGCCGCTGCCGGTGCACGACCGTGGCTACGCCCACATCTGCTTCGAGGCGGATGACGTGCACCGTGTCGTACAGGCCATCCAGGTCCACGGCGGCACCGTGCTCAGCCGCTTCGATGACCTGGCCGCAGCCGCCGTGGTCTACGCCACCGACCCCGAGGGCAACGCCATCGAGGTCCACATTCCGCTGCCCGAGCCGGTGACGCCGTGGACACTGGCGCGCACCCTGGCCAGCGGCCTGCGCACCTACCTCAAGCGCCCGGCAGCCGAGCCGGGGCCGCTGCGCTTTCTGCATGTGAACCTCAACGTGGCCGACTGGCCGCGCACGGTGGCGTTCTACCAGCAGGCCCTGGGCGGTGAACCCACCGGTATCGAGCGCAACTACCACGGCGACTTCATTGCGAACCTGACTGGCGTGGCCGGCGCCGAGGTCCATGGCCGCCACGTCGCACTGCCGGGGTACAGCCCGGGCGGCCCCACGTTTGAAATATTCCACTACAACCGCGCCCCCGGCATAGGCCCGTTGGGCATGGACGATGCAGGGCGCGTGGCCACCGGCTTTCGCGTGCGCGACCTGGGTGCAGCCGTGGCGCGGTTCACGGCGGCCGGTGGGCAGTTCGAGCGCCGACTGGGCGATGGTGCCGCCCTGTTGCGCGACGCCGACGGCAATCGCGTGGTGCTGCGCCAGTCGGGCACCTGACCTTTCTCCCTTTCAGCAAACCGCAGGACCCTGCAGACCCGCCGCGGGACCTAGGTCCCGGCTGGTGGGTGCGCTCGGTATCGCTGCCTACCATAGCGACCAAGGCACCGCGCCCGCGTTGTGTCTGTCTGTTTGCTGAATAAGGAAAGACAATCGTGAATACCAATCGCAAAACCCAGGTAGCGCTCAGCGGCGTGTTGATGGCTTGCATGGCAGCCAATAGCTGGGCAGGGTCGTCGTTGACCTTGGGCACTGGTGCCCAGAAGACGTTGTCGCAGATACTGGCAGTCGCCGCGCCGGCCAAGGTCACGGCCGCCGCCGCCAAGGCGAAGGCCAGCGCCGTGCGTCCGCTGCTGCCGCTGGCGTCCAATACTGCGGGCATGTGCACCAGCAACCTGGCCAGTGTCGGCAACGGGCGCAAGCTGTGGGCCATCTACATGGTGGGCTCGGACCTGGAGAGCGGCGGCGGCTTTGCCACCGAGAACCTGCGCCAGTTGGTGGCTGGTTGGCAGCAGTTGGCCGCCAGGGACAACGTCGACATCATCGTCGCCTTCGGTGGCGCGGCGAAGGATGGCTGGCACGGCATCAAGTACGCCAGCATGGCGCAGATCGTGGCGGACGCGGCAGATGGCGTGTTCGGCAACGGCACCGACTACCTGCTCCGTGACGACCGCACCGACATGGGCCAGCAGGCCACGCTGGAATCCTTTCTCACCTACGTGAACCAGCGCTACGGACAGGCCGGTCGCAAGTTCCTCACCTTCTGGGACCACGGCAGCTCCTACAACGCCGAGCCCGGCATTGGCTCGGACGAGGTCACCGGCACGGTGCTGGGCGTGAACGAGATCAACAACGCCATGGCGCACACGTCGTCGTGCTACCACCTGATCGGCTACGACGCCTGCCTGATGGCATCCATGGAAAGCGCCGTGGCCATGCAGGACTTCGGCCAGTACCTGCTGTCATCCGAGGAGCTGGAGCCCGGCCACGGCTGGAACTACACGCAGGTCCTCAATGCGCTGGCCAACCAGCCCACCCACCTGGGCGTGGGGCGCGCCGTGGTGGACCACTTCATCAACAACGCCAACTACGCCCAGCCGCAGTCGGGCAAGACCCTGTCGGTGCTGGACCTGAGCCAGGTGCGCGCCACCATCCAGGCGCTGGACGTGGTGGGCCCGCAGTTGGCCCACAGCATGACCAGCGGCGATGAAGTGGCGGTCGTTCGCGCCCACCACAATGCGCAGAAGTTTGGCGCCAGCATGACGGTGGACAGCTCTGCCGTGCCGGCGCATTCCAGCTTCGATCTGAAGGACCTGCTGACGCTCACGGCGGCCCGCACCCAGAACGCCGCCCTGAAGCAGGCCATTGCCGACGCCAATGCGGCGGTGGATCGCCTGGTGGCCTACTCCGGTACCGATGGTTCTCGCGCCCATGCCACGGGCGTGGCCATCGCTCCGCTGGACATGGCGGCATCGCACGCGGCCGAACAGGTGGATGCGGGACTGATCAACACCGGTTGGGGTCAGGCCATAACGGCCTACCATGCGCTGCAGCAGCGCGGCGTTGCACCGGTATCGGGGCCGGTGGCGGCCGCCCAGTCTGGTGCCGGCCGGCGCTACCTGGCCGCGCGTGACGGTGCGGTGGATGCAGCCACGGCGGCAGACATGGCGGGCGAGCTGGGCATCCTGGCCAGCTTCACCGCACCCGACCCAGTGGAGGTACGCGGCACCTTTGGTGCGGTAGCCAGCGATGGCGGCCTGACGGTGATGGGGGAGCAGATCGCCTACGAGACCGATACGGGGGAGTACTTCACCCCGCAGTGGAACGGACGCGGCATGGCCCTGGTGAGCGGTTCGGACTCGGTGTACGTGCCGCTGTTCCTCTCGCAGGTGGCGAATGCCGGCCTCGTATTCAATACGGTGGTCACTCTGGAGCGTCCCGGACTGGCCGCCCCGCAACTCGGCTTGCTGATGGCCTACAGCGAGAACGGCGTCACCGACTACACCATCAAGGTGATTGACCAGGCGGGTACCGGCCTGGTGCTGACCAGCCTGGACGAGACCGTGCGCGCCGGGGATACCTTGACGGTGTACACGCTCAAGCTCAAGCCGACCGGCGGCGATGAGGTGGTGGTGCTGGGCAAGCACACCTTCGCGGCGACACCGACGATGCGCGAGGTCGCGTTGACACGTGGCAACTACGGCTACACCCTGGCCGGCTATGGCGTCAATGATGTGCCGATCATGGCCACCATCCAGCCCGTGGCCACCGCCGACCGCCTGCTGAACTGGGGCGCGGCCAGCTACCCATCCTTCAACGTGGGGAGCAATTCCAAGTTGCTGTATGGCTACTACGCCCGCTGCAACGCCGCACAGTCGCTGTGCGCCGGTGCCAAGGATGGCAATGCCTGGTTCTACGACGGCGCCACCATCCAGAGCCTCGGCACCCTGGACAGCCTGCTGCCCCAGGCGCAGGCCGCGGGGTACTGAGGTCCGCGCCGAGGAGAACGCCATGACCAAATCCCGGTCCTTCCCCTCGCTGGCTCTGGCCGCGTTGTGCGGTGTGCTTGTCACTGCCTGCGGTGGGGGCAATGACACGCCGGTCGCGTCCCGGGTGTTGGAGGAGAGTGCGCTGTACCACCCCGTCACCCACCCCTCCGGCGCCATCGAGCAGCCCGGCGACATCGCGGTTCTGGGGCTGGAGGCCAACGCCAGCGATCTGCCGCCGCCCACGGGTGTCCCCGCCAAAGGCGTGGAAGACCTGTGGTTTGAAGTCAAGCAAGCGCAGCCCATGCAGTTCGCGCTGGATGCCGACACACTGGCGGCCATCGCCCGCGTGGAAATCCGCGACGCCGGAAACAACGTGCTGGCCACGCTGTCGACAAGCCTGCCCAGTACCACGCTGGAACTCGGTCAGGGGCGCTACCAGGCAGTGGTCTACACGCGCGCTACTGACGCCACGACCCTGCCGGTGTTTGCACGGTATGCGAGCGGGCCGGATGTGAAGTCCCAAGGGCAGGCCGATTCGGCGGCTGATCGCGTGCGCCCGCAGTACGACATGTTTGCCGCCATCGGCATGTTCTTCGGCATCTCCTGCAGCCGCTGCAGTTTGCGGGGCATTTCGTTGCCCGGATGGAGCTTTGTGGGCGGCAACTTTGGGGATTCCGACCTGAGCGGCGCCAACCTGAGCGGTGCGAATTTGTCCAAGGCCCATTTCGATGGTGCAAATCTGGCCGGCGCCAATCTCACCAAGGCCAACCTCAGTGGTGCCAGCTTCACGATCGCCTATCTCCGAAATGCCGACCTGACTGGCGCCAACCTGACCGATACGAGCTTCACGTGGGCGGATATCGGCGGGGCCATCTGGGCGGATGGACGGCGGTGCAAGGTACCGTCCAAATCCTATTGCCAATGAATAAATCCATTCTTGTGTTGACGTGTGCCCTGTTGCCTGCGATGGGTGCGCAGGCGGCAACCGCAGCGCCTTCGTTGTGCGAAGCGTCGCAGGCAGTGGTCCTGACCTGTTCGCTCAAGGGCTCGGCAAAGCTGCTGTCGCTGTGCGCGGATGCCAATTTCCCCGCGCCAGGCGCATCGCTGCAATACCGGTTCGGTGCGCCCGGCAAGGTCGAATTGCGCTATCCCGAGGCCCAGCCCAACGGCCGCAAATCATTTTTCTATAGCGCGACCGGGTATTCCGGCGGTGGCGAGGCCCACATCCGGTTTGCCAATGGCGCCTACGACTACATCCTGTTCGAGAGGACGGTGCAAGTGGAAACCGCCGGCAAGCGCAAACCCCAGTTCACCGCAGGCGTGGTGACGCGCAAGGCGGGCAAGGTGTTGTCGGTGCGGACCTGTGCGCAAGGCGGCGCATGGCAGGTTGACGTGGCCGATCTGTTGCCCGCCGAAGAGTTTGAATACATCGATGAATTGCCATGAAGAGATCACCATGCTGAGAAACATCCCCTACACAACGCGTCTCCTGGTCATGCTGGGAGTCTGCGTGCTCAGCGCCTGCGGTGGTGGCGGCAGCGACACCCCGGACCCGTCCCGGGTGCTGCAGGAAAGCGAGTTGTACCACCCCGTCACCAACCCGACGGGAGTCATGGAGCAGTCCGGTCAGACCGTCGTACTGGGGTTGCAGGCGAACACCAGCGACCTGCCTCCACTCCCCTCGACACCCAACAAGGGCGTGGAGGATTTGTGGTTCGAGGTCAAGGACGCCCAGAGCATGCAGATTGCGCTGGACGCCGACATGCTGGTGGCCATTGACCGGGTGGAGATTCGCGACCAGAACAACGCGCTGCTGGCAACCATCAACGCCACCGCACCCAGCACCATGCTGACCCTTGCGCCAGGACGCTACCAGGCGCTGGTGTATGCCAGTGCAGCAGACACCGAGCCGGTGCCGGCGTTTGTTCAATACGCGACCTCGCAAAGCGGTAATACGCAGGCGCAGGGGGTGTTGGAGACGGACAAGGCGCAACCGCAGGCCGTGACTCGCAGTATCAACAACATCCACGTCACCGGTTCTTGCCCAGGGTGCAATTTGAGGGGTTTCAGTTTTCCCAATTGGAGATTCAATGGGGTCGACTTCTCTGGGGCCAACCTCGAATGGGTCTCCTTTTATAAAGCACGGCTCTTGGAACCCAACTTCTCGAAGGCGAGACTCACAATGGCCGATTTTTCTGGTGCCGATCTCCCCAAAGCCAACTTCTCGGGCGCGAACCTCCGGGATGCCCAGTTTCTTGAAGCCAACCTCTATGGGGTTAACTTCTCGGGTGCCGATTTGAGGGGGGTCGCCTTCCGGGGTGCCATCCTTGTCAATGTGATTTGGGGTAGCGAAGGGCCGCCCTGCGTGCTGAAGGCGGTAGTGCCTTGTCGATGAACCCGGACTCAACCTGTGCTCATCTCATCCGTGCTGGGTACAGATGCCGCCTCTTTTGCCATGTTTCCAAAGGGACAGACCACCATGCCTCAACAAGTTCATAACATTGCGCCTTGGCTGACTATTCTGTGCAGCCTTGTCCTCAGCGCCTGCGGCGGCAATAGCGCCACCACGGACACGTCCAGGGTGCTCCAGGAAAGCGAGCTGTACCACCCTGTCACCAACCCGACGGGCGTTGTCGAGCAGCCTGGACAAACCGCAGTCATTGGGTTGCAGATGAACACCAGCGACCTGCCACCTCTGGCCAACGTTGCCAGCAAGGGCGTGGAGGATTTGTGGTTCGAGGTCAAGGACGCCCAGAGCATGCAGATTGCGCTGGACGCCGACATGCTGGCGGCCATAGACCGGGTGGAGATTCGCGACCAGAACAACGCGCTGCTGGCAACCATCAACGCCACCACACCCAGCACCACGCTGACCCTTGCGCCAGGACGCTACCAGGCGCTGGTTTATGCCAGCGCAGCGGACACCGAAACGGTTGCGGTGTTTGTTCAGTATGCAAGCGGGCAGGGTGACAGTACCCGGACGCGGGGTGCCTCCGCGTCAGACAAGGCGCAGTCGCAGGACATCTACCTCCGAGACGGCAAACTGTTTCTAGCTACTGGTTGCCCAGGTTGCAATCTGGCGGGAAAGGACTTTGCCCGATGGAAACTCAATACGACGAATTTAGTCGGAGCTGACTTCTCCGGGTCCAACCTCTCCGGGGCCAACCTCTCCGGGGCATTCCTCTCCTCAGCCAACCTCACCAAGGCAGACCTCACCAAGGCGGACCTCACCGACGCCAACCTCTTGTCGACCAATCTCACCAGTGCGAACCTCTCGGGGGCGAATCTCTCAGGGGCATGGCTCAACGCGGCGAACCTCACCACTGCCAACCTCACTGCGGCCAATTTCACCGGGGCCAACCTCTCGGGGGCCAATCTGCTCGGCACTGAGCCCTCTTCGGCAATCTGGAGGTACGCCGAACTCTCTGGTGCGATGTGGAGCGATGGGCGACGTTGCCAGACCGGCTCCTTTGGGTCGTGCCGCCAATAACTCCAAGCCCAACCACACACTACCTTCGAACACATGAACATGCTAAACACCATACGAGAAACATCGCTTGCTCTGGTCGTGCTGAGCAGTTTGGCGCTCAGCGCCTGCGGAGGTGGCGGTAGCAACACCCCGGACCCGTCCCGGGTACTGCAGGAAAGCGAGTTGTACAACCCCGTCACCAATCCGACGGGCGTTGTCGAGCAGCCTGGACAAACCGCAGTCATTGGGCTGCAGATGAACACCAGCGACCTGCCACCTCTGGCCAACGTTGCCAGCAAGGGCGTGGAGGATTTGTGGTTCGAGGTCAAGGACGCCCAGAGCACGCGGATTGCGCTGGACGCCGACATGCTGGAGTCCATTGACCGGCTGGAGATCCGCGACCAGAGTAACGCGCTGCTGGCAACCATCAACGCAAGCACCTCCTACACCATATTGAGTCTTGCGCCGGGGCGCTACCAGGCGCTGCTCTATGCCAGTGCCGCGGACCCCAAGCCGGTGCCGGTCTTTGTTCAGTATGCGACCTCGCAAGGGAGCAATGCCGCGGTGCAGGCCGCTTCGACGACGGAGGTAGTGCAGCCGCAAGGCATCTTCGTTTGGGGTAGCAATTTGGGTTTCGGCCGCGGCTGCCGTGGGTGCAATCTGTCGGGAAATGACTATTCTGGCTGGGATCTCAGACATTCGGATATCACCGGGGCTGACCTCGCCAAGGCGAACTTCACCAAGGCCAACCTCTCCAATGCCGACCTTTCCGGGGCCAATATCGATGCGGCCAACCTCTCCAGTGCCGATCTCCGCGGGGCCAGGCTTCGCAGGGCTTATTTCTACTTGGCCAATCTCTCTGGGGCCAACCTCGGCGGGGCCGATCTCACTGAAGCAAGAATCCTCAGTGTCGACTTCTCCGGGGCCAACCTCTCAGAGGCCCGACTGGTGGGTGCAAAGCTCGTCAGACCAAATCTGGAAGGCGCCAATCTCTCCGGGGCGACCTTTGTCGACGGCCGACGTTGCAAGGAAGGCTCAATCGGGACTTGCAGCCTTTGACCCGGGCCTGATCATTCAACCATTCCAATTTTGACTATGCAAAAGAATACACGCAGGCGACAGTTTCCCCTGACCGTGCTGTGCTGTTTGGCGCTCAGCGCCTGCGGCGGTGGCGGCGATGCCCCGGACGCTTCCAGGGCGCTGCAGGAAAGCGAGCTCTACAACCCCATCACCCATCCGGCGGGCGTCATGGAGCAGCCTGGGCAGACCGTCGTCCTGGGACTACAGGCCAACGCCAGTGACTTGCCACCCCTGCCGAGCGCCCCCAGCAAGGGTGTGGAGGATTTGTGGTTCGAGGTCAAGGACGCGCAGGCCGTTCAGTTTGCGTTGGACGCGGACATGCAGGCGACCGTCGACCGGGTGGAAATCCGCGATGCCGGCAACACGGTGCTGGCCACCCTCTCGACCGCCACGCCAACCAGTTCGTTGGCGCTGGACAAGGGGCCGTACCAGGCGTTGGTGTACGCCAGCGCGGTAGCCACTGCGCCGTCGCCCGTATTTATTCAGTACGGGACGGCTACCGGCTCAATCCAGGGCGCACAGTTGCCGGGAAAGGCGCAGTACACCATCAATGTGACCAACTCCAACCCCAACGCAAGACCTTCCTACTTGATTTACTTGATGAAGCCATGCTCGCTGTGCAATTTGAACGGGCATAACCTTTCGGCCTGGCATTTGTCGGGGCGGGATTTGCATGCCACTTCCTTCAACAGTGCCAACCTCAGCTGGACGGATCTCTACTCCGCCAAGCTCCAAGATGCCAATTTCACTTCGGCCACGCTTTCAAATGCCAACCTACAGGGGGCGGACCTGCGTGGCGCCAACTTCACCGGTGCAAACCTCATCGGTACCCAGTTGACCAATGCCGATCTCAGCAATGCGATCTGGGTGGATGGCGTGAAACGTTGCGCACCAGGGTCCATCGGCGTCTGCAAATGACCCTGCCCGCCCTGCCATAGGGCGGAACCCACTCACTCCGAGCGCAGCGCCTCCACCGGGTCCAGCCGCGCCGCGCTGCGTGCCGGCAGCACGCCGGCCACCAGGCCGATGGCGATGGCAATGCCCTCGGCCAGCAACACAAAGCTCAGCGGCGTGTGCACCGGCAGGCCAGGTGCCGCTAGGTGAATGATCTGGGCCAGGCCCATGCCAAGCACCAGGCCAATGATCCCGCCCAGGGCAGACAGCGTCACCGCCTCGCCGAGGAACAAGCCCAATATGGTTTTGCGCGGTGCGCCCAGGGCCACCAGCAGGCCGATCTCGCCGGTGCGCTCGCTCACGGCAATGGTCATGATGGTGACGATGCCCACGCCGCCCACCAGCAGCGAGATGCTGCCCAACGCGCCCACGGCCATGGTCAGGATGTCCAGGATGTTGGACAGCGTGCGCAGCATGTCTTCCTGGGTGGTGATGGTGAAGTCTTCGCGGCCATGCCGTGCGTTGAGCCGTGTCTTAATGGCGGCCACCACCTGCGAAGCGGGTACTCCTTCCTCATAGGCCAGGTCGATCTTCATCAGGCCGTCGCGGTTGTACAGCTCCAGCGCGCGCGCGGTCGGGATGTAGGCGGCGTCGTCCAGGTCCACGCCCAGGAATTGCCCCTTGGCCTCCAGTACGCCGATCACGCGGAACTGCAGGTTGCCCACCCGCACCCGCGCACCCAGCGGGTTGGCACTGCCAAAGAGTTCGGACTTGAGCTTGGAGCCCAGCACCACGAAGGCGCGGGCGTTCTCCAGCGCCTCGTCGGGCAGGAACTGGCCGGTCTTGACCTTGATGCTGTAGACCTTGAGCATGTCCGCGCCCACGCCGTTGACGGTGGTGCGGCGCAGGCGGCCATTGGCGCCCACTTCGGTATTGCCCCACACGGTGGCTGTCATGCCGGTGACGTGGGGCATGCTGCGCAGCACGCGTGCATCGTCCAGCGTCAGCGGTCTGACAGACGACGGAATGCCGGTGGGTGCTGGCCCCGAGGTCTTGACCTTGCCCGGCGAGATGCTGGCGATGTTGGTGCCGAACTGCGTGAACTCTGCCAGCACAAAGCGGTGAATGCCCTCGCCAATCGACGTCAACAGGATCACCGAGGCAATGCCCACCGCAATGCCCAGCAGTGTGAGGAAGCTGCGCAGTCGCTGCGCGGTGACGGCGCGCAAGGCGAGGCGGATGGCGTCGGTCAGCAGCATGGGGTTAGCGCTTGGAGAGGGCCTGGACCGGGTCCAGCTGCGCCGCGCGGCGCGCCGGCATCACACCAAACAGGATGCCGGTGACCAGGGCGGTGCCCAGGCCGGCCAGCACGGCCCAGTCCGGCGGGTACGCCGGGAAGGTGGGGTAGAGCTGGCGGATTACTGCGGCACCGATCTGCCCCAACAGGTAGCCCACCAAAGCACCGGCCAGCGACAGCATGGTGGCCTCGGTCAGGAACACCATTCGGATGCCGCTGCCGGTGGCGCCCAGGGCCTTGAGCAAGCCAATCTCCGCGGTGCGCTGCGTGACCGATACCAGCATCACGTTCATGACCAGAATGCCGGCCACGGCCAGGCTGATGGCGGCGATGCCGGCCACGCCCAGCGTGAGCGCGCCCAGCAGCCGGTCAAAGGTGGCCAGCACGGCGTCTTGGGTGATCACGGTCACGTCCTGCTCACCCTCGTGGCGGGTCTTGATGATGTCGGCCACTTGGGTCTTGGCGGGTTCGATGGCCTCGCGGCCATTGGCCTCGATCAGGATGCGAAACAGCGTGTTGCTGTTGAACATGGCCTGCGCCAGTGACACGGGAACGAACACCAGTTCATCCGTGTTCATGCTCAGGCCCTGGCCGCTGACGGCCAGCACGCCGACGATGCGAAAGCGCCGGTCGCCGATGCGCACCAGTTGTCCCAGCGCGGGCTCGCTACCAAAGATCTCATCACGCACCTTGGCGCCGATGACGGCCTCGCTGGCACCCCGGCGCCAGTCGCCTGGAGCCAGGAAGCGGCCTTGGGCCATGCTCATGTGGCGCACGTCCATGTACTGCGACACCGTGCCGGCAATCAGCACCTCGCGCAGCTTGCCGCCAAAGCTGATCTCCGATGTGCCCACCGCCAGCGGTGCCACCTTGGAGACCGCGCTGGCGCGCTGCAGCGCCTGCGCGTCGTCAATGGTCAGGTCCCGGGTGGTGTTGGTGATGGCGTTGCCGGGGCTGAAGCCGCCGGTCTGCGAGCGCCCGGGCAACACGATGACCAGGTTGCTGCCGATGGAGGAAAACTCGTTCATCACGTAGCGCCGCGCACCATCGCCCAGCGCGGTCAGTATCACCACGGCGGCCACGCCGATGGACATGGCCAACACCAGCAGAAAGGCCCGCAGCGGGTTGCCGGTGGCGGCTTCGCGCGCAAAGCGGATCAGGTCGGCGAAGCGCATGGTGGGGTGCTGGTTCCGTCAGCGGCATGCTGGCGCTGGTCGCGCTTGAGGGCGCCATCTTCCATCAGCAGTTGGCGGTGCGCGCGTGCGCCCAAGGCGGCGTCGTGCGTCACCATGATCAGGGTCACGCCGCGTGCGTTCAGGCCTTCCAGCAGGCGAATCACTTCTTCGCCCGTGGCGCGGTCCAGGTTGCCGGTGGGCTCGTCGGCCAGGATCATGGCCGGCTGCATGATGGTGGCGCGCGCAATGGCCACGCGCTGGCGCTGCCCGCCGGAGAGTTCATCGGGCCGGTGGTCGGCGCGGTGCTCCAGGCCATAGTCCTTGAGTGCCTGCTGCACGCGGATCGTGCGCTCTGCCGGGGCCAGGCCTGCCAGCACCATGGGCAGGGCGATGTTTTCGGCGGCAGTCAGGCGCGGCACCAGGTGAAAACTCTGGAACACAAAGCCGATGCGCTGGCTACGCACGCGCGCCTGCTCGTCGGGCGATAGTGTCGTCACGTCACGCCCTTCCAGCCGGTAGATGCCGGTGTTGGGGCTGTCCAGCAGCCCCAGCAGGTTCAGCAGCGTGGATTTGCCCGAACCGGATGGGCCCATCACCGCCACATACTCGCCGGCGCCAATGGACAGGTTCAGGTTGCGCAGCGCGTGCACGTCCGAGTCGCCCAGGTGGAAGACCCGCTCGATGCCGCTGAGCTCAATCTGCGCGGGCGCCATGGCGGTGGTGCTCATTTCTTGGCTTTGTCGTCTATTGCGTAGGCCGCGCCGGGTTTGACGCCCTCGCGCTCCAGCGAGGTCACCACCTTGTCGCCAGCGGCCAGGCCTTCCAGCACCTCGGTGAATTCCCAGTTGGCCAGGCCGGTCTTGACCGTGCGTTCCTGCAGCGTGCCATCCGTGGCCGCAACCAGGACGCGTCCACCCTCCTGCAGTGCCGAAGTCGGTACGCGCACCACCTTGTCACGCACGGCCAGCACCACTTCCACGTCGGCGCTGTAGCCCACCAAGAGGCGCGGCAGGGCCTTGTCCGTCGGGTCGAGCGTGGCTTCGATATCCACGGTGCGGGCCTGCTTCTCCACGGCGGTCACATACGGCGCCACGCGGCGCACCTTGCCCGCAAAGGATTGCTTGGGCAGCGCATCAAAACTGATGCGCACCGGCTGGCCGGCGCTGATCTTGGGCGCATCCACCTCGTCCATGGGGGCGCTGACGTACAGGCAGGTGTCGTCGATCAGGTCAATGGCCGGCGGCGTGGGCACGCCGGGTGGCGAGGGCGTGGAGTATTCGCCGACCTCGCCCACGATCTTGGCCACGGTGCCGTCAAACGGCGCGTACAGCACGGTGCGCTTCTGCTCCACGTGGGTGGCCGACACGCGGGCCTGGGCGGAGGCCACATCGGCCTTGGCGGCGTCGCAGGTGGCGCGCTTGGCCTGTGCTTCCGCGCGGGCCTGCTCGTCGCGCGAGCCGGAGACAAAGCCCTGCTGGAACAGGGATGCCTGGCGCTTGGCCTCGGCCTCGGCATTGGCCGCGACCGTGCAGGCCTCGGCGACATGCTTGCGCGCCGTTTCCACCTGCGTCTGGGCCAGCGTGCTCTGGGCTTGCTGATCGTCGTTCCAGAGCTTCATCAGCAACTGGCCCTTCTTGACGCGGTCGCCTTCCTTCACGGCCATGGTTTCAATGCGCCCGCCCATGGTGGTGGACAGCTTGGTGCGCTGGCAGGCCTCCACCGTGCCGGCGCGGGTGTTGGCGATGCTGGACTCCACCTTGCCCTGGTCGATGGTGGCGACCAGTACGGCAATCGGTTTGGGGCGCTTGGCCCACCAGACGGCGCCTCCCAGCAGGCAGAGGACAAGCAGGGCCAGCGCAATGCGGCGAATCAGTGTTGGGGACATGCGGTCTGTTCCAGGCGTGGTGACCGTTCCATTCTAGGACGCGCCACCTGGCGCGCCTTGACTTACAGCAAGCTATGCGGGGCCAACGGACGCAGCCGCCGCGTCCGTGTGGCTGCCTATTTGCTACAAATATGCTAGCTGCCTACGCACATTCCACGAGGGCTGCAGGCACTATTGACCAGTTACATCAAGGCGGTGGCGCGGTCCAGCGTGATGGCGGCGTCCAGCGTTTCCAGCAGGGCCTTGCGCACCTTGAGCTTGGTTCCCTTGTGGGCGCCCATGTTGAGCTTCTTCAATTGCTGGGCCATCTCGCGCGCCGTGGTCAGCAACTGATCGGGCGCCACCACCTGGTCCAGGAAGCCGGCAGCCAGCGCGCCCTGCGGCGTGAACATCTCGGCGTTGATGACCGAGCGCTGGAAGGCCGGCGTGGTCAGCCGGTCGCGCGCCAGGGTGATGCCCACATGGTGCATCGTCATGCCGATCTTCACCTCGTTCAGGCCAATGCTGAACGGGCCTTCCACACCAATGCGGTAATCGGCCGACAGCAGCACAAAGGCGCCCTTGGCCACGGCGTGGCCGGGGCAGGCCACGATGATGGGGAAGGGGTGGGCCAGCATGCGCCGCGCCAGCGTCGAGCCCTCGGCCACCAGGTTGATGGCGGCTTGCGGGCCGGACGTCATGACCTTCAGGTCGTAGCCGCCGCTCAGGATGCCGGGCTGGCCGGTGACGATGACCACGGCGGCGTCCACCTCCGCGCGGTCTAGGCCGCGGTTGAAGTCGGCAATCAGTTCATGGGAAAAGGCGTTGACCTTGCCGTTGTTCAGGGTCAGGGTGGCAATGCCGTCTTCCAGGCTGTAGGTGACGAGTTCGGTCATGGGGGTGTCCTGCAAAAAAACGATTGGGGCAGTCTAACGTAGCGGGAAGCAGCGAGTGTGGTTAACGCCCCGTCATCTGCCAGGTGGAATATAAGAGAAGGCCGTTTCAGGCTGGTTGTCGTCATCCGGCCTGCCGGAAGCCGCTTTCAAAAGCGGCCAGTTTGAGGCTTCATCGCCCTGGTGAGTCGGCGCCGGAGCACACAGTGCGGAAGGCGCTGGCGTGGGTCCCGGGTTTACTTGGTCGAAAGGGTTTCAACGTTACTGTGTGTTTCAGAATCGTAAAGGTCTAGGCCTAAGACAAGTTTTCCCTTTTGGAACTCAAGCGTTTCTCCAACGTGGACAAACCAGATGCGGAGTTCTTTGGTTCCTGTGTACTTCCAGCCAGCGGCGCTTAAAGTCGCCGACAAGCGCTGCTTTTCAATTTTGCCGAAAGGGCAGCTAAGAACAGCCCAATTCTTTTGGCTATACGAGCATTCTCTTTTGTCGAATGGATCGTTTTGAATCGCGCGGATAGCCGCCATCTCTTGCTCCAGCCTAGCCTGTAGGCCTGATCCGTACGCAAAGGAAGCAAATACTGCTGCAGTTATGAAAGCCGAGAGCGCTTTGATATTCATGCCAGAAAGGTTCAACGTCTGAATTCACCGGTCTGCGCGGCTATATCGTGTGACGTCCTAAAGAGCGACGGGCTGGGCGTCATTGCTTTCTCGCAGCCTGCAAGACGGACCACTTGCCGTCCTTGAATAAATATAGAGCAGACGATACGCGAAGGCGCTGGCCGCTTGAGTAGAGGTCGCCAATAGCCCGCTTCAAGCCATCAACTGCCTGCGTGTCAGATAGCGGTGTGTAAAGCAAGCCTGCGCGCGTTGGAACAGCCACGACGACGCCTTCCGGATGGAGTTTCGTCAATGCGGACCAGTACGCACGGTCTAAGAAGTAGGAACTGTGTAAGTCTGGTGACTTACCTTCTACGGCCATAAGACCTCCGGTCCACGTTGTTGCGGCGGGCTCCCCGTAAACCCGCTTCAGATTTGCCAATGCCAGTGCAAGGGCGTCCTGTACTCGGTCTATGCCGAGACGTTCCAAGTCTTCTGGAGTGGCGCCGATCATTGACTGCGGCCCATCGAACACGAACCGAATGTGAGTATCTCCAATGAATTCCCAGGAGGCCATCTCGAACTCAATCTCGCGTCCGTCAGCCAATTTGGCCTTCATTTTGCCGGTAGGAGTAAAAGCATCTTCCGTACGATTTGCGCCAATGGACTCTCTGACAACGACCATGAAATTTTCACGGGTGTTCGCCGGCGCAGGTATTTGCCCAATGGCTAAGACAGGAAATAGAACCGTAAGTACTGCAAAGACCCAAGGTAATTTCATAAAAGTGACTATCTAGAAATTGGAGTGGTGGAGGCATTGTGATGCCCAAAGTCATGTTCTGAGCACCAATTGGTGCTCAATAGAGCCGGCGCTTCCCATAAGGTGGATTTCCAATCCTCCTGGAGCTGTCTCGATATCTCGCGGGCCTGATGTTGAGTTGGTGATGGCTTCTATGCTGTCAATGTCCTCAGGCTCCCCGCCCAACTTTCGCCGCAGCTTCAATACACCCTCACCAGAAGGAACAATAGCGGGACTCTGCCAGAAGTCTGCACCCGTGGTCATGTCGTGGGGGCTCCAGATGCTGTGATTCTGATAGCTAAACTGCCATATCTGATGAGGGCTACAGGCCGATTTTTACGATACCCATGGGTAACCGGGTTTACACGGAATTCAATACTGCCCGAGATATGGGAATTGCGGTCTCAGCGCAAGGCATGCGTTATCGCTTCACCCGCCACCGCCAGCCTTTGCCCGGCCGTGCCCGCAATGCGCAACACCGGCCAGGTGCCGTCGGTCAGCTCTCGCTCAATTGCGGCATGCACCGCGGCGCGCATGGCGGCGCCATCGCGTTGCAGGCCGTCGGCTTGCCAGGGGATGTCGGGCTGCAGGAACAGGGTCAGGGCATAGCGGGCGTGCAGGCTGCGTGCCTGAGGGTACAGGGATGCATCCGCGAACACGCAATCGCTGTAGACCGCAGTCAGCAGCGGCGCGGTGTCGCAGAAGACCACGGTATGGCCCTGCTGACGGGCCAATTGCAAGGCATCTTCCTCCAGTCGCAATTGCTTCTGCAGGATGTGCGCTTGCTCATCCTGTCGAGGTGTGCGCCGGTGGGCGTCGGTGAAGGTGCGCAAGTACTCCGGCACCCAAAGCCCGCCCATCCGCGCCGCCAGCGCCTGGGCCAGCGTGGTCTTGCCGGTGCACTCGGCACCGATCAGGCAGATGAGTTTCAGAACTCCACCGTCACCCGAGCCCGCACGGTGCGCGGTGTGGAGGGGAACAGGTAGGTGCCGCCCCAGTACTGTGTGGGGGCTTCGCGCCAGTAGCTGCGGTCAGTGAGGTTCTCCACGTTCAGGTTCCACTGCGTCACCTTGCCGATCAGGCGGTTCTGGTAGCGCAGGCCGGCGTCCAGTTGCCAGGCGGCGGGCAGGGCGATGGCACCATCCGCAGTCACGGTCTTGCCGCTCTCGGAGGTGAGCAGGCCGCTGATCGACAGGCCGGGCACGCCGGCAATCTTGTAGTCGGCAAACAGCGAGGCCTTGGCCTTGGGCACATTGGTCACCCGTTGGCCGACCAGGCTGGGGTCCACGGCGGCGGTGTAGGTGGCGTCCAGCAGCGTCAGGCTGGTCTGCACGGACAGTTGGCTATCCACCTGGCCCACGGCGCTCAGCTCCAGGCCGCGGTGGCGCGCGGTCTTGCCGCCGGCCACGCGCAGGGGAATGCCGCTGGCGGTGGGCTGGTCATCGGCAAAGGGTTTGTCGATGCTGAACGCGGCCGCCGACACCAGCAGGCGCGCATTCGCCTGCCACTTCACGCCCACTTCGGTCTGCTCGCTCTTGAGCGCGGGCAGCACCTGGCCGGCGTTGACGTATTTGGTGGGGCGGTTCGGCACGGCTTCCAGTTCCACGCCCTGGCCCCAACTGGCGTACAGCATGGTGCTGGCCACGGGCGACCAGGACAGGCCGGCCCAGGGGGTGGTCACGGTCTGCTCGAAGCTGATGGCGCGCGAGCCGTCGCTGCGCTCGCTCGAACGCGTCAGGCGTGTCGTGCGCAAGCCCACAAAGCTTTGCACCGTGGCCGCCAGATCGCTGACCAGTGAGGCCGATGCGTCGATGGCGCGCTCGCGGCTGTTGGTGTTCAGGTCCAGCGCCGTGCCGTCGCCCGGCAGTGCGATGGGGGTGTTGATGTTGGTGGTGCCAGCAAAGTTATAGGCCTGCTTGGGGCTGAGCTCGGTCTTGGCGCTGCGGCCACTCAAGCCCAGGCTCAAACGGTGCTGCACGCCCAGGGCAGAGAGCTTGCCGCCCAGCTTGGCGTCCCAGGCCCAGGTGCTGCGCTCTTCGCCTTCGCTGCGGTAGTCGTAGATGTCCACATCACCATTGGCGCACAGGCCGGGGTACAGGTAGTTGGGGCCGGTGCTGCAGCCGTCCGGGAAGGCCAGGCGGTCCTGGATGGTAGTGCGCTGCATGCCTGCGCCCAGGCGGGCCTGCCAGTCGGCATTGATCTGGTGGTCGATTGCGAACTGGGCGTTGGTTCCCGTGGCCTCAAAGGGCTGGGACCAGCTCTGGTTGTTCAGGTTCAGGCGGGAATAGTTGCTAGCCGGCAGCGTGTCGGCCACGCCGTCGCCATTGGCATCCAGCAGGCCCAGGCCGGGGACCGAGGGCTGCTTCTTGTGGTGGTATTCCAGATCGGCGGAAACCTTGGTGCCGGGTGCCACGTTGGTGGCCAGCGCCAGGCTGGCAAATTCGCGCTTGCCATCGGCACGGTCAAAGACCGTGTGCAGGTCTTCCGCCGCCAGGTTGACGCGCACGCCCACGGCGCCCCAGGCGGTGTTGGCATCCATGTGCACCTTGCTGCCGCCATTGCCGTCCGCGCCCAGCGACACGGTGGTGAACGCATCGCGCTGCGGCGTCTTGGTCACGAAGTTGACCAGACCACCGGGCGCCGACACGCCCGACTGCAGACCGGCCACGCCCTTGAGCACTTCCACGCGCTCCTTGTTTTCCAGGGCGATGGGTGCGTAGTTGGAGATGGGCAGGCCGTTGCGCAAAAAGTTGGTTCCCGCATCCAGCAGGAAGCCGCGCACCGACATGCCTTCGACGTAGCCGGTGGTGTTGTAGCTGTCCGCCAGCGAGGCATCGAGCTTGATGGCCTGCGACAGGCTGCTGCTGGCAGTGGCCGCCAGCAGGTCGGCACCCAGCACGGTGATGCTTTGCGGCGTCTTGGACAGTGTCTGACCGAAGCCGCCCACATCGGCGCGGTCCGCGTCGAGCACGGGCGCGGCCTTGGCCGATACGGTGACGGCGTTCAGGGTCTGTGGGGTGGGTGCGGTCTGGGCCCAGGTGGGCGCGGCAAACAGCAGGGCCAGCGCGGCGGCGCTGGGGCTCAGTGGGAAATGAAGACGGTGTGCCATCGAGTGTGTCCTTAGTCGACGGCAGGGGAGTGCAGATAGGCCAGTGCGCCCCGCTGAAAACGGAGCTCTGGCATTTTCGTCACGCTTCCCTGCGCAAGTATTACCTTGATCAAGTTCCAGGGTGTTATCTCAGCCGGTGGTCCAAAGACCACCAGCACCCCTAGCGTTTACAGCCTGGCGGTTTGCCAGGTTGATAGGCGTATTGTAAATCCGTGTTTTGGGCGGATCAGGTGCGGTCGATCTTCCACTCCAGCGCCACCGATGTGGTGGTCTTCACCACGCCATCGAAGTTGCCCATCTCGTCCAGCAGCGTGTTCATGCGCAGGGCCGATTCGGCGCGTAGCAGCACCACGTAGTCAAACTCGCCGCTCACCGCGCAGAGCTGGCGCACCTCGGGCATGCGTTCCAGCTTGCGCACCACGTCCCGCCCGGCCTTGGGTTGCACCGTGACGCCCACAAACGCCTGCAGGCCCTGGTCGCGCACGTCCTGTCCCAGGCGCACGGTGTAGCCGGCGATCACACCCTCGCGCTCCAGGCGCGAGAGGCGCGCCAGCACCGTGGTGCGGGCCGTACCCAACTGGCGCGCCAGGTCGGCGGTGGATGCGCGCGCATGGGCTTGCAGCAGGGCCAGCAGGTCGCGGTCCAACTGGTCGCGCAGGCCGGCACCGTGCGCGGGCGCCGCTGCCTTGATGGTGGTGCTCTTCTTGGGTCGTGTGGTGCGGGTCGTGGTGGCCATGTGGTCGATTTGAATGCTACAGCGGACGAATTGTCAATTATTCAATCCATTTCGTCAAAACGACTGTGCATTGTGTCTGAACCCGAACCTAGACTTTATTCATACCAGTTACAACGAGGAGACGGTTCATGCGTGTTGTGTTGATGGGTGCCGGCCATATCGGCCAGACGATTGCGACCCTGTTGTCGCGCAGTGGCGATTACCAGGTCAAGGTGGTGGACCGCAGTGCCGAGGCGCTGGCCAAGCTGGCCCACCTGCCGCTGCAAGTGGTGGGCATGGACACGGCCGACGCTGCGGCCTTGCGGGCCGAGCTGCGTGGCTATGACGCCGTCATCAACGCCTTGCCCTACCACCTGGCCACCATGGCCGCCACGCAGGCGCTGCAGGCCGGCTGCCACTACTTTGATCTGACGGAAGACGTGGCCGCCACGCGCGCCATCATGCGCATGGCCGAGGGCGCCAACACTGCCTTCATGCCGCAGTGCGGCCTGGCGCCGGGCTTCATCGGCATCGTGGCCCACCACCTGAGCCAGAAGTTCGACAGCCTGCAAGAGGTGAAGATGCGTGTGGGCGCTCTGCCGGCCTTTCCCACCAACTCGCTCAAATACAACCTGACCTGGAGCGTGGATGGCCTGATCAACGAATACTGCCACCCCTGCGAAGCCATCCGCGAGGGCGAAGTCATCGAGGTGCTGCCGCTGGAAGGCCTGGAGCATTTCTCGCTGGACGGTACCGAGTACGAGGCCTTCAACACCTCCGGCGGCCTGGGCACACTGTGCGAAACCCTGAAGGGCCGCGTGCAGACGCTGGACTACAAGACCGTGCGCTACCCCGGCCACCGCGACATTATGAAGATGCTGCTGCAGGAGCTGGGCATGCAGTTCGACCAGGAAAACCTGAAGAACATCCTGCGCAATGCAATCCCGCTGACCATGCAGGACGTGGTGCTGGTGTTTGTGACGGTGAGCGGCGAGCGCGACGGCCAACTGGTGCAAGAGGTGTTCGCCCGCAAGATCTTTGCCGACCGTAACGAGGCCGCCCCCTTAAGCGCCATCCAGATCACCACCGCCGCCGGCATGTGCGCCGCGGTGGACCTGTTCCGCGAGGGGCATTTGCCCCAGTCCGGCTTCATCCGCCAGGAACAGATAGAGTTGCCCGCATTCTTGGCCAATCGCTTTGGCAGCGCCTACCAGCAGTCGCGCCAGGTCGAGTCCATTGGTTGAACGCCGTCCTTGATTGGAGTCTTTGTTGATGCCTACCTCCACCGCTTCCGTCACCGCCCTGTTGACCCGCCTGGGCGTTGCTCCCGATGCCGTTAGCCACGGCGATTGGCCATCCTGCTCGCCCATTGACGGCGCCACCCTGGGCACCGTGCACACCACGCCCGTGCCCGCCGTGGCCGGCATCGTGGCCCAGGCCCATGCCGCGCAACAGGCCTGGCGCAACGTGCCCGCACCCCAGCGCGGCGAACTGGTGCGCCTGCTGGGCGAGGCACTGCGCACCCACAAGCAGGACCTGGGCACCCTGGTCTCGCTGGAGGCCGGCAAGGTGCTGTCCGAAGGCCTGGGCGAGGTACAGGAGATGATCGACATCTGCGACTTTGCCGTGGGCCTGTCGCGCCAGTTGTACGGCCTGACCATTGCGTCCGAGCGACCCGGCCACCGCATGATGGAAACTTGGCATCCGCTGGGCGTGGTGGGGGTCATCACCGCCTTCAACTTCCCCGTGGCCGTGTGGGGCTGGAACGCGGCACTGGCCCTGGTGTGTGGCAACAGCGTGGTGTGGAAGCCGTCCGAGAAGACACCGCTGTGCGCCCTGGCCGTGCAGGCCATTTTTGACCAGGCCTGCCAGCGCTTTGACGCCGCGCGCACCGCACACCTGTCGCAACTGGTGATGGGCCGCGCCGATGTGGGCGAGGCCCTGGTGGACCACCCGCAGGTGGCGTTGGTGTCCGCCACCGGCAGCACCCGCATGGGCCAGGCCGTGGGGCCGCGCGTGGCGGCGCGCTTTGGCCGCAGCCTGCTGGAGCTGGGCGGCAACAACGCCATCATCGTCGCGCCTTCGGCTGACTTGGACATGGCCGTGCGCGCCGTAGCCTTTGCCGCTGCCGGTACCGCCGGCCAGCGCTGCACCACCGCGCGCCGGCTCATCGTGCACACGTCGGTGCATGCCGACCTGGTGGCCCGCCTGACGCGCGCCTTTGCCAGCTTCACCATAGCCTCACCGCTGGAAGCCGGCACCCTGGTTGGCCCGCTGATCGACCAGGCCGCGTTCGACGCCATGCAGGCCGCGCTGCGCCAGGCGCAAGAGCAGGGCGGCCGCGTGCTGGTGGGCGGCGAGCGGGCGCTGCAGGATCGTTACCCGGACGCCTACTACGCCCGCCCGGCCATGGTGGACATGCCTGCCCAGACCGCCGTGGTGTGCCACGAGACCTTTGCGCCCATCCTGTATGTGATGCAGTACACCGAGTGGCCTGATGCCATCGCGTTGAACAACGCCGTGCCGCAAGGCCTGTCATCCTCCATCTTCACCACCGACGTGCGCGAGGCCGAGCAATTCATGTCCGCCGCCGGCTCTGACTGCGGCATCGCCAACGTGAACATCGGCACCTCTGGCGCCGAGATCGGCGGCGCCTTTGGCGGCGAGAAACAGACCGGCGGTGGGCGCGAGTCCGGCTCGGATGCGTGGAAGAGCTATATGCGCCGGGCGACGAATACCGTCAACTATTCACGAGAGTTGCCGCTGGCGCAGGGGGTGCGGTTTGAGTTGGGGTAGGTGGGGTGGGGTGCTCCCTATTTAGGAACTTCTTAGGTGTATTCCACGAGGGGACAACTGTTGTTTTGTCTGGCAATGCTCTCCGCGAAACAATGCTTGAATTTGGGCGCCGCGGGTTCGATGGATTACGAACGGACGTTCAAATTTTCAATCAGAAAGTCGCTAACTCTTCACATAGACGGCCTGGAGAAAACCGGGCTGCTTGAGTATTGGGTTTGTCTTGGCCATCTGAGACTATTCGTTGGGCGAGGACTTCTTTTCAGTCTTTCTTGCCGCGCGAACCTTCTTCGCAGGGCCAGAAACATCCGGCACTTGTAGCTCGGGTGTAGGAGGCACTGTCGATGATGGCTTCTGTGGAACGGCCGACTCGTCTTTCAGCAAAATCCTTCTCTCCATATCCGCTAGAAATGCACTACCTATGCTCGTAACTGCGTATCGACGGTAGCGAGCACCTGCGACCTTTTCATTGACCGTGAGTCCGTGCACCTGCAGCTTGGGACAAGCGTTGTAAAAGAAGAATGTCTCTGCTTCGCTGGTACCCGCAGCGTTGGTCACGCCATTAATGAAGGTGTCCTTGTTTCCGAAAAAGAGATTGAGCAAGTCGATCGTCGACTCTGTTCCACCTGCTAGTGAAGCGGGGATCTTGATCTCAATTGCTCGCAGAATCTTACGAAGGTCTTTGAAGGATTCTGCTTGCTTCGAGGACTGGGATGACGCGCGCTTCTCCTGTTCCGCAAGGGAGTCCTTCAGCTGACGATTTTCGTCGGAAAGCTTTCGGATTTCGTCGAACAGAGGCTTTGTGTCCACAACATCGTCCGCAGAAACCCAACCTTTCAAGTCTCGGTTGGCGGCAAAATCAGCCAGACTCTCGTGAACACAAAGCTTGATGTCTTTCGCATCGTCGAAAAAGGAAGAAATGTTCCCTAAGACCTTCTTTCTAAATAGAGCCAGTTCCTTCGGATTTTCCTTCTCCATGAACATGGACCCGCCATTCTTCACTTTGCCTTCAAGCGCTGCCTCGTTGATAACGACGGCGAAAAGCGGCTTGGATTGCTGGATTGCATAGTCGTACTCCAATTCTGTATAACTCATACCGGAAGTCGGCTCAACAGAGCCATAGCGACCGCCTAATATAAGCATGTATACGTCTGACTCATCAATCCATTGCTTGATGGTTGCCATCTGTGAGCGATCACCAGCGGTGAAAAGCTCCATCCCTGCTGGAATATGCCCAGATTTCAGGATTGCGCTCACGGCCGCTTGCCGCTCTGAAATCAAATCCGTGTATGTGCTTGAGACAAATACTTGCAGGCGACGCTTCATTTGATGTGCTTTCAGTGTTGAGGAAATCCGGGGCAATTCAGTTCCAGCTTCTTTGATCAGACAAAAACGAATTTATCCACCGCAAACGCGCAACCCCTTCGCACACTGAAGCGCATGCAGTCATGATCTGCAACGAACCTTGCCAAGCACTGGAATGCATTCCGTCCCTGTAAATTTGGTCGCCTATGCTGGCAACTTGGTGTGTGCTTCAGGCGCATCGCCCCGCTCCAACGTTTGGGCACTATAGCCCAGAGCAGGATGAGTGGTAACGGCGTGTTAATCGGTAGAGCCGGCAATCACCTGCACGGCACACCGCCGGCTGTTGGATATTGATAAAAACAGGCTCCAGCCCTCGCCGATATTGCGTAGCAAGCTATGCTTTTGGTAGCAAGTGCTTGTTCTCCAAAAAAACCAGCGCAACCAACTGATCCTTCAAACCCCGTTATGCTGCCACCCTTGTTCATTGAAAGGTGACTATGCACAGGTTGTACCCGACCCGGTTGTATGCCCTGCTGGGCGCGTGGCTGCTATCCGCGGCTGCTGCGTGTGGCGCGGCGGAGATGCCTACCGCACCCCCGGTGGCCCCGATTCAAGACGTGACGGAGACGTTGCACGGCGTCACGCTCCACGACCCGTACCGTTACATGGAGAACGTGCGCGATCCCCAGGTGCAGGACTGGCTCAAGGGCCAGGGCGCCTATGCCCGCACCGTGCTGGACCGCATTGCCGGGCGCGACGCGCTGGAGCAGCGTATCACCGAGCTGACCGCCGCCAGCGGCGATGCCATCAAGGACATCACCCGCTTGCCCGGCGACCGTATTTACTACCTCAAGCGCGCCAAGGGCGAGCGCCAGTTCAAGCTGGCCATGCGCGTAGGCCCACGCGGTGCCGAGCGCATCTTGGTGGACCCCGAAGTGGAAGCCCAGCGTACCGGCGTGCCCCATGCTATCAACTACTTCCGCCCATCTTGGGATGGCAAGTACGTGGCCTATGGCCTGTCGGCCGGTGGTTCGGAAGACGCATCACTGCACATCCTGGATGTGGCCGCTGGCAATGACACCGGCGCCGTGTTCGAGCGCGTGCACGAGGCCGAGGTGAACTGGACGCCCGACAGCCGCGCCGTGGCCTTCAACCAGCTCAAGGCGCCCACGCCGGGCGAGCCCGAGTCCGAGGCCTACATGGACAGCCGCGTGCTGCTGCACACGGTGGGCGAGTCGGTCGAGCAAGCGGTGGCCGTGTTCGGCCCCACGGTGACGCGTAACCTGGGCCTCGCCCGCCTGGACGTAGGCTCACTGCAGTTCGCGCCCGGCAGCCCCTGGGTGATTGCCCGCACCACCGACACCACGCTGCCCGAGGGCTTGCTGTTCGTGGGCCGCGCGGTCGACCTGGGCAAGCCCGGCATGGCGTGGACGCGCATCTCGGGTTACGAGGACAAGATCACCGCCATTGCCCTGCGCGGCAACGATCTGTTCTTCATGACCCACATGAACACGCCGCGCAAGCGCGTGATGCGGCTGGACCTGCGCAAGCCCACGCTCAAGTTGGCGGTGGAGGCTGCCGCCACGCCGGTGGACGGTGTGCTAGAAGACTTTGCCCTGACCCGTGACGCACTGGTCACAGCCGTGCGCCGGGGCACCGAGATCGTGTTGCGCCGATACGTGAACGGCAAGCCGCAGGGCACGGATGTGCCCATGCCTGCGGCGGGTGCCGCGCGCCTGAGCGACGAGCCGGCCCATGCCTATGCGGACGTGATGTACACGCACACCAGTTGGACCCAGCCGTCCAAGATATTCGTGCTGCGCGGGCCCATGTCGGTGGAGGCTGAGTTGCGCGATCTGCCCGAGGTAAGTAACCTGCCCGAGGTGGAGGTGCGCAATGTGGAGGTGGCCAGCCACGACGGTGCGCGCGTGCCGCTGACCTTGCTGTACCGCAAGGGCCTGAAACTGGACGGCAGCAACCCCACGCTGCTCTATGCCTACGGTTCCTACGGCATGTCGGAGACGGCCAACTTCTCCCCCGCGCGCATGAGCTGGATCGAGCAGGGCGGCGTGATGGCCATTGCCAATGTGCGCGGCAGCGGTGTCAAGGGCGACCCCTGGTACCGCGCCGGCCAGAAGGCCAACAAGCCCAACACCTGGAAGGACGGCATTGCCTGCGCCCAGTACCTGATCGCCAACGGCTACGCCAGCCCCAAGACCCTGGCGGTGATGGGCACCAGCGCCGGCGGCATCTTCGTGGGCCGCAGCGTCACCAGCGCGCCACAACTCTTTGCCGCTGCGGTTTTTGACGTGGGCTCGTTGGACACGGTGCGCGAGGAAGAGAGTGCCAATGGCGCCACCAACGTGTCCGAGTTCGGCACCTACAAGAACCCGGAGGAGTTCAAGGCCCTGCTGGAGATGAGCACCTACCAGCACATCACCGACGGCACCGCCTACCCCGGCGTGCTGCTGGTGCACGGCATGAACGACCCGCGCGTGGACGTGTGGAACAGCGGCAAGACCGCAGCCCGGCTGCAGGCGGCTACCAGCAGCGGCAAGCCCATCCTGCTGCGCCTGGACCTGCAGGCCGGCCACGGCATGGGCAGCACGGCCACGCAGCGCAACGCCATGTCGGCCGACATCTACAGCTTCCTGCTCTGGCAGATGGGCAAGACCAGCCTGAAGGATTGATCGCCATGCGCACACATTTTCCCCTCAAGCCGTGCCTGATCGCGTTGGCGGCGGGCGTGCTGGCAACGGGTGCCATGGCCAAGCCGTCTCCCACCCCGAACAAGACGCAGGCCGACATCATCAAGGCCGCCGCCCCCAGTGACTGGCGCCGCCTGGACCCGGACAACACGCTGGTCATGGAGGTGCAGGGCAAGCCGGTCGTCATCGAACTGGCGCCGCGCTTTGCCCCGCGCCATGTGGCCAACATCAAGACCCTGACCCGCGAGGGCTACTACACCGGTTCCGCCATCGTGCGCGTGCAGGACAACTACGTCACCCAGTGGGCCGACCCGGCGGACGAGGAGAAGGAGAAAGACAAGCTCAAGCCCTTAGGCACGGCCTTGGCTGAGCTGCCCGCCGAGTTCTCCATCGCGTTCAAGGGCCTGCCGCTGACCCGATTCACCGACCCCGATGGTTGGGCCCCTGTGAGCGGCTTTGTGGACGGCATGCCGGTGGCCGCCGACCCGGCCAAGAACAAGGCCTGGCTGGCACATTGCTACGGCATGGTGGGCGCTGCGCGCAGCGCCAAGCCCGACAGCAGCAACGGCACCAGCCTGTATGCCATCAACGGCCAGGGCCCGCGCCAGCTGGACCTGAACATCACCGTGGTGGGGCGCGTGGTCAAGGGCATGGAGGTCTTGTCTGCGCTGCCACGCGGCCCGGCGCCCATGGGGTTCTATGAGAAACCCGAGCAATACATCCCCATCACCCGTGCGCGCCTGCTGGCCGACATGCCCGCCGAGGAGCGCCCGGCCATCGAAGTCCTGCGCACCGACACCGCCACCTGGCGCCAGTTGGTGGAAGCCAGCCGCCACGCCATCGGCGGCTGGGCCGTGCGCAGCGCCTTGCACAGCAACATCTGCAACCGCAGCGTTCCCACGCGCGATATCCCTTCTGCGAGCCAACAGCCATGACCACTTCTGCTCTGGATACCCTGAACGCGACGTTCAAGCGCCTGCACCACTTCAACCACCTGGCCTGCATCGCCGGCTGGGACCAGGCCGCCATGATGCCCGCCAAGGGCAACGAGGCCCGCGCCGCCGCCATGGCCGAGCTGCAGGTGCTGATGCACCAGACCTTGACCGACCCCAGCCTGCCCGCGTTGTTCGACGCGGCTGAACAATCCAACCTGAGCGATGCAGAGCGTGCCAGCCTGACCGAGATGCGCCGCGACTGGGCGCTGGTCAACCGCCTGCCGGCCGATCTGGTGGAGGCGCAGAGCCTGGCCGGCGCCCGCTGCGAGCACGCGTGGCGCAGCCAACGCAAGGCCAACGATTGGAATGGCTTTGCCCCCAACCTGCGCGAGGTGGTGAAGCTGGCTCGCTGGGAAGCGCGCTTGCTGGCCGAGCCTACGGGCGCCACGCCCTACGAGGCGCTGATGGACAAGTTCGAACCCGGCATGCGCGAGGCCAGCATCGCAGCCCTGTTTGGCGACGTGAAGACCTGGCTGCCGGGGCTGATTGCACAGGTGATGGAACGGCAGCAGGCGCAGACCGTTGCTAGCGCCGAAGGGCCGTTCCCGGTGGAGCGCCAGCGTGCCCTGGGCGTGGCCATCATGGAACTGCTGGGCTTTGATTTCGAGGCCGGGCGGCTGGACATTTCCACGCACCCGTTCTGCGGCGGGGTGCCGCAGGACGTGCGCATCACCACCCGCTACAACGAGGCAACGTTTGCGCCCAGCCTGATGGGCATCATCCACGAGACCGGCCACGCCCGCTACGAGCAACGCCTGCCGCGCGACACGCTGCACCTGCCCATGGGCCGCGCGCGCTCCATGGGCGTGCACGAGAGTCAGAGCCTGTCGTTTGAGATGCAGTTGGCACGCAGCCCGGCCTTTCTGCGCCTGATCGCACCGCTGGTCAAGCAGCACCTGGGCGAGCAGGCCGCGTTCGAGGCCGACAACCTGGCGCAACTGTTCACCCGCGTCAAGCGCGGTTTCATCCGCGTGGATGCCGATGAGCTGACCTACCCGGCGCACGTGATCCTGCGCTTCGAGATCGAGCGCGCGCTGATCAATGGTGAGATCGAGGTGGACGACATCCCCGCGCTGTGGACCGAGAAGATGCGCGACTACCTGGGCGTAGACGTGGCCGGCAACTATGAGAACGGCTGCATGCAGGACATCCACTGGCCTTCCGGCATGTTCGGCTACTTCCCCAGCTACACCCTGGGCGCCATGTATGCCGCGCAGTACTTCGCCACCATCCGCGCGCAGCACCCGGACCTGGATGCCCGCATCGCCAGTGGCGACCTGTCACCGGTGATGAACTGGCTGGATGCCAACATCTGGAGCCAGGCCAGCCGCTGGGGCACCGACGAACTGGTGCGCCGCGCCACGGGCGAGCCGCTCAACGCCCGCCATTTCCGCAAGCATTTGGAAGCGCGTTACCTACCGTGAGCACCCCCTGAGTCGCTGCGCGCCTTCCCCCTCTCCTGCGGGAAGGGAACGACGCCAGTGGCCGGGCAAAGCCCGTTCCACGGCGTCCCTGGTATCTACCTCAAGCTATTGCAGTCGGCGCCGCCGGTCAGGCGCACTTTGATGTCAGCTTTGGCGCCGCCCTGGTACTTGCTCCACACGCTCTCGGGCACGTTGCAGGTCCAGGTCTTCTTGCCGTTGGTCAGCACCAGCTCGTAGCGCTCGCTACGCGCGCCTTGGCGTTCGGAGCCCAGCGCACCCACGCTGCCGCCGAGGAAGTTGGCGTTGAGGTTGCCCACGCCGGGCCAGACCGGCACCAGCGAATCCTGCGTGCCCGCCTTGACGGACCGCACCGTGCGCCAGCGGTTGACCGAGTAGCTACAGCGGTCGTCGTACACCGGCTCCGAGCGGTAGCGCGGCGTGCACTCCTGCCGCTTGGTAAAGGTGCCGTCGCCCTTGTCTACTCGCTCGGTGTGGCAGTCCTGCCCATCGGGTATCTGGCGCGTGGAGCGCTGCGCGCGGCTGCGTGAGATGCCGTAGGCGTCCGCCGGCACGCTGTCGCACCAGGCCGAGTCCGACACCCGCCCCATCTGCTCGATCTGGATCTCACGCGCCCATGATCGCTGCGCTACGGTGGCTGTGGTGTCCTTGGTGCTGGTGAAGAGAAAAATCAGGCCAATCACCAGCAGCGCCAGCGCGCCCAACGCCCAGCGCAGCCAGCCCAGGCTCTTTTGCGGGGCAGCCGTGGCAGGCGGTGGGGGCGGCGGTGCTGCGGTGTCGGCGACCAAGGCCACGGGCTTGGTGCCGTCCTGTCCCGCGCCGCAGTTGGTGCAGTGCGCCGCCGCGCGCGAGTTGGGCGAGCTGCAGTAGGCGCAGGTCCAATCTGCGCCCACGAACTTGTGGTTCTTGGCCTCGACCTCTTCGCCTTCCTTGGGGAAGTAGCGTTTAGTCGGGTCCTGCGCCGCACCGCAGGTGGGGCAGTGCCGATGGCTGTCGCCCAGCAGCCCCTTGGTGTTGCACTGGGGGCAATCCCAGAGCATTTCGTAGTAGATTTCTTCGTTGGACATGAACGCTATGAAAAAAGTAGCTGACTACGCTTATTCCACGAGGGCTGCAGGCGATATTGTCAGTACTGGTACACCCCGCGCCCCGTCTTGCGGCCCAGGCGGCCGGCGGCGACCATCTCACGCAGCAGCGGGCAGGGGCGGTACTTGCTGTCGCCGAACTCGTTGAGGTAGACCTCCATCACGGCCAGGCACACGTCCAGGCCCACCATGTCGGCCAGGGCCAACGGGCCGATGGGCTGGTTGCAGCCCAGCTTCATGCCGGCGTCGATGTCTTCGGGGGTGGCCAGGCCTTCGGACAGCACGAAGAAGGCCTCGTTGATCATGGGCACCAGGATGCGGTTCACCACAAAGCCGGGAGCGTTCTTCACCGTGACAGGGGTCTTGCCCAGAGCCTTGGCCAGGGCCTGCACGGCGCCGTGCGTGTCGTCACTGGTCTGCAGGCCGCGGATGATCTCCACCAGCGCCATCATGGGCACGGGGTTGAAGAAGTGCATGCCGATGAAGTGATCGGGGCGGCTGGTGACGGCTGCCAGCTTGGTGATGGAGATCGACGAGGTGTTGGACGCGATGATCACGTTGGTGCCCACGATGGCGTCGATCTGCTTGAGGATCTTGACCTTGAGATCAAAGTTCTCGGTGGCGGCTTCGATAACCAACTGGGCGTCCTTCAGATCGTCGTAGCTGGTGCTGCCCTTGATGCGCGCCAGCGCGGCGTCCTTGTCGGCGGCGGTGATCTTGTCCTTCTTCAGCAGGCGGTCCAGGCTGCCGGACACGGTGCTGATGCCTTTGGCCACGGCGGCGTCGGAAATGTCGACCATGACGACGTTGATGCCCGATGTGGCACACGCCTGGGCGATGCCGTTGCCCATGGTGCCTGCGCCGATGATGCCGACTGTTGTGATGCTCATGATGTGTTGCTCCGGTAAAAAAAAGAACTATGACTTTGTGTCGCCGCCGCGTCGTGTGGGCACGGGCGGTGGCAGTTCCTTGGCCTGCAGTTCGCGGGCCTGGACCACCAGTTTGTTGTGGGCGTCAAGGAAGGCGGCGGCGATGACCTTGCCTTCATTGGTATTGCTCCAACCCAGGCCGCCTGCTGCGCCTGCGCCACCAAAGGCCAGGCCACCCAGTCCGAGGTCGGTTGTGCGGGCCGCGCCGGTGGCCGCAGACACCTGTTCGGTGGTCTCGTTGTCGGTGAGCAGCAGCGCCACCTGTGCTTCCTTGAACTTGATCTGTTCCACGACGCCGATCAATGCGCCCAGGTCGCGTACCACGGGAATGTGCGCCAGCAGGCCACCCAGGCTGCGCCCGGCATCCTGCTCGCTGAAGGTCAGGCTCGGCGTCAGCGTGTATTGCGCCTCGTAGCCTTTGCCCTTTTCGACCGTGTTGCCCTGCTTGCGCAGCACGCCGCTGTCCTTGAGCTGTTGTTCCTGGATGGTGCCGCGCAATCCGGCGGCACGATCCACTACGCGAAAGCAGCCGCTTTGCTGGGCCAGCAGGCGTACCAGGGGCACCGGTGAACTCGGAAGGTTGTAGCTGCCGGCCACCGTGTAGCCATTTGGATTCTCCACCAGGGCCAACGTGGCTACGGGAGCGTCACATTTCACCAGTGCCTTGTTCTCGTTGTGCGCACCTGCCGGGCCAGCCGAACCCGTAATTTCGGAACTGCCGCCACCCAGTTCGGTACCCTTCTTGCCGCAGCCCGATAGGCCGCCAACGGCAGACACCAGCAGCAGACCGGTGACGATGGCGCGAGACGACAGTATTGAGCGACCTGGCAGGGGCATGGGTTCATTCCTTGAAAATGCGGGCGAATGGTACCGCACTCTCAGGCCGGCAGGATGATGGTGAAGCGGGTATGTCCGTCAGATGATGTGGCCGCTATTTGACCGTGGTGTGCCAGCACGATGGCCTGGGTAATGGCCAGCCCAAGGCCTGTGCCCTCGCCAGTTGCGCTTTGCCGTGAAGGGTCGGCACGGTAGAAGCGTTCGAACAGATGCGGGATGTGTTGTTCTGCGATGGGTTCACCCGGGTTGTCCACGGTGACCGTGGTGTGGTCGCCGTGCTGCGCCACTTCCACACGCACGCAACCACCGGCCGGTGTGTACCGCAGCGCATTGGATAGCAGGTTGCTCAGGGCGCGGCGCAGCATCAGGCGGTCGCCCCTGGCACGCACAACGCCGCCGTGCAGCTCCAGCCGGATGTGCTTTTCGTCAGCCAGCGCTTCGTAGAACTCGAACAGCGCATGGACTTCCTGCGTCAGATCGACCCGCTCCCGGTCGACCAGCAACTGGGACGATGCCAGTGCATGGTCGGCCTTGGCCAGAAACAGCATGTCCGCAATCATGCGGGCCAGGCGCTCCAGTTCTTCCGCGTTGGACTCCAGGATGGTGCGGTAGGTCTCGGCATCCCGTGGGTGCGACAGGGACACCTGGGTCTGCGTCATCAGGTTGCTGACCGGTGTGCGCAGCTCGTGGGCGATGTCGGATGAGAAATCCGACAGGCGGCGAAAGGCCTCCTCAAGTCGCGCCAGCATCTCATTGAGCGTGTTGGCCAGCTCCGCCAATTCGACCGGGACGGCATCGGTTGGCAGGCGTTGGTCCAGACTGTGTGCAGTCACGCCAGCAGCACGGGCACGCATGGCCTTGAGGGGGGCCAGGCTGCGGCTCGCGGCAAACCAGCCCAGAAGACCGGTGGCCAGCGCCGCACCCGCAACAAACAGCCACAGGGTTCGCATCAGCGCGTCCATGAATGCCTGGTGGTGGGCAATGTCCACGGCAACCGCCACCTGCAGCGGTGCCGCGCCGGGAATACCGGTTGGCATGGTGGCCGCCAGACCCCGGAACTGGCTTGTGCCGTTGGACCATTGCAGCAAGTGGGTGTCGTCCATGCTCGCATCGGTGGGCAGCCAGCGCCCCGCAAACTCGCCGTTGGGCGGTGCCAGCAGCACCTGGCCGTCCGGGCCGGCAATCTGCATGATCAGGTCATGGTGGCCGGTGGCCGAGCCGCTCAACTGCGATGGCAGATGCGACAGCTCGGCGGACGTGGTGATCCTTGCAATGGCATGGTGGGCCAGCATCAGCTTGGCTTGCAGCGTCTCGCGGTCCAGTTCCTCGAAGTGGCGCTCGATGGAACCACTGATCAGCCAGCCCAGTGCCAGCAGCACCACGCTGGAGCCGGTGGCAAAGAGGAGCGTCAGGCGCGAGGTCAGTGACAAAGGTTGTGGCATGGGCGCGGTCGATCTGCGGTGGACTCCGCAGCCTGCATTGTGCCCACTCAGGGGCGGGCCGGCGCGCAGGGTGTGCTACCGTGTAGGCTGACTTCAATGATCGTTGGTGGGGCTGCTTCACTGTGGGACGCGTGTGGATTGGGATGGTGCTGTTGCTGGGAGTGGTCTGCCACGCGGGCGAGCGCGTTCGCATTGGCGCGGAGGACGATTGGCGCCCCTATTCCTACTTGGTTGCAGGCCAGCCCACCGGATTCGCGGTTGACGTGGTACGCGCCGCCTGGGCGGCCGCCGGTGTCGAGGTGGAACTGGTGTCGCTACCCTATGCACGCTGCATGAAGGAAGTCGACCGGGGAGCGCTGGCCGGCTGCTTCGATACCTTGCGTGATTCCATGCTGGAGCCGCGTTACCGCTGGCACCAGCAACCCCTGTTCCGGGCCTCGATTGGCATCTACGGTCCAGCGGGTGCCGTAGCGACGCGTTTTCCCCTGACGGTTGAGAGCCTGCGCAGCAAGCGGGTTGGCACCACCCATGGCTACGACTATGGCGAGGTGTTTGATGGGGACCCCGGCATGCTGCGGGACGTGGCGCCGTCGGACATATCGTCGCTGCGCAAGCTGGTGGCCGGGCGGGTGGATTACGCGCTGGTATACGACCGGGTTGCCAGCGAGATCGCCCGCGCCAACCCCGATCTGGCCAAGGGGTACGCCCGCGTGGGGCTGTTGGCCGACCAGAGTTTGTATCTTTCCTTTGCACGCGATTTCCCGGGCATTGAGCGCATGATTGCGCTGTTTGATCAGGGGCTGTCCAAGGTGCGCAAATCGGGTGAATACGCCCGCATCGAGGCGCGCTGGCGTTAGACAAGCTTTACGGTTGCTTCACTTCCTTGCAACCGGGCAGTTAAGTTGGCGGGCCATCATGCCCGGATGAACAAACCTCTGATAGAACTGATTCGTACTTTCCAGAACCGTCGCGGATTGATTGTCCTGGTCTGGCTTCTGGCCAGCGCAGCACTGCCCCATCCGGCGCAGGCGTCGTCGCAACCAGCGGCGGCAGTGTCCGGCCTTCCGGACATGACCGGCATCGCGGCCCGCTTTGCGCCCAGCGTGGTGAACATCAGTGTGCGGGGCGTGCGCAAGGTGTCCACTGTGGCACCCAAGGCCAGCACCGATGGCGAGACACCTTCGGATTCACAGGAAGACTTGGCCATGCGCGAGTTTCTGCGCCGTTTCCAGCAGCAGTACGGCGGCCTGCCACCGCAGTTGAACCTGCCAGTGCGGGGCGAGGGGTCGGGCTTCATCGTGCGCAGTGACGGCGTGATTCTCACCAACGCCCATGTCGTCAGCGATGCGGACGAAGTCGTGGTCAAACTCACGGACCGGCGCGAATTCACCGCGAAGGTCCTGGGAACCGACAAGTCCACCGATATTGCCGTGCTGAAGATCGATGCACAGAACCTGCCTGCGGTTCCGTCTGCGCTACCGCAGCCCCTGCGCGTGGGCGAATGGGTGGTGGCCATTGGCTCGCCGTTTGGATTTGAGAGCACGGTGACCGCCGGGGTCATCAGCGCCACCCGGCGCGCGCTGCCGGGCGATGGCGCGGTGTCCTTCATCCAGACCGATGCCGCAGTCAACCCCGGCAATTCCGGCGGCCCGCTGATCAACATGCAGGGCGAGGTGGTCGGCATCAACTCGCAGATATTTTCCCGCTCCGGTGGCTACCAGGGCGTTTCGTTCGCCATTCCCATTGATGTGGCCTACCGCATCCAGCAGCAGATCCTGGCAACCGGCCAGGTGCGCCACGCCAAGTTTGGCGTGGGTGTGCAGGAGGTGGACCAGTTGCTGGCCGAATCCTTCGGCCTGCCCCGGCCGGCGGGAGCCCTGGTGTCGGAGGTGGTCCCCGGCGGTGCGGCCCAGCGGGCCGGTTTGCAGATGGGCGACGTGGTGCTGGCCGCCAATGGCGAGGTCATGGAGCGGGCAACGGATTTGTCCGCTGTGGTGGGCATGGCGCAGCCCGGCACGCCATTGGCCCTGCGCATTTGGCGCGCCGGCAGGGAGTTGATGCTGAGCGCGAAGCTGGACGATGCCGCACCCAACCGCACGCCGCCCGTGCCCGAGAGTGTGGCGCAACCCACCGGGCGTCTGGGCCTGGCACTGCGCCTGCCCAGCACGGACGAATTGCGCGATTCCGGTGATGTCGCCGGTCTGTATGTCGAAAAGGTCAGCCTGGCCGCCGAGCGCGCCGGGGTGCAGGTGGGGGACCGCCTGCTGGCGATCAACGCAGAGACGGTGAAGACCGTGGACCAGGCGCGGGCGTTGGCCGAGCGGTCCGGCAAATCCGTGGCACTTCTGCTGTGGCGCGAAGGCTCGCGGGTGTACGTGCCCTTGCGGCTGGGTTAGCGCGACCGGGCCGGGTCAGGCGCCGTCCGGCACCTCCAGCACGTAGCCCATGCCGCGCGCCGTGCGGATCAGGCGCGGCTCGAATGGGTCATCCACCTTGGCGCGCAGGCGGCGGATGGCGACCTCGATGACATTGGTGTCGCTGTCGAAATTCATGTCCCACACCTGGGACGCAATCATGGAGCGGGGCAGCACCTCGCCTTGGCGGCGCATCAGCAGTTCCAGCAGCGCAAATTCCTTGGCCGTGAGTTCGATGCGCTGACCTGCCCGCGTGACCCGCCGGCGCAGCAGGTCCAGTTCCAGATCGGCGGCGTGCAGCACCGTGGCCTCGATCTGGGCCTTGCCCCGGCGCAGCAGCGTGCGCACGCGGGCCAGCAGCTCCGAGAAGGCAAAGGGCTTGACCAGGTAGTCGTCGGCCCCCAGTTCCAGCCCCTTGACGCGGTCCTCGATCTGGTCCTTGGCGGTCAGGAACAGCACCGGCATGTCCTTGCCGCCCTGGCGCAGCCGCTCCAGCACTTGCCAGCCGTTGAGGCCGGGCAGCATCACGTCCAGCACCAGCAGGTCAAAGTCACCGGTCAGCGCCAGGTGCAGGCCATCCATGCCGTTGGTCGCCAACTCGGTCACAAAGCCGGATTCGGCCAGACCCTGGCGCAGGTAGTCGCCGGTCTTGTGCTCGTCTTCGACGATCAGGATTTTCATGGAGTGCATTGTGCACACAAAACATGGGTCGGCGGATTCTGCTTGGCCAAAAAGTATCTTAATTCAATACCTTTCGTCTCCAACTATTAGACATTGCTGCTTATCTGCACCTTCTTCGCGGACGCCTTTCTAGACTTCGCTCCACGTTCAACCAACGCCCGAAAGGCCAACATGAAAAACCAAGCGCAAATCCTGATCCACCGCGACTCCAAGGCCTGGGGCCTGCAGGTGTGGGTGTCGTTCCTGCTCGCTGTGTTCCTGTGCGGCGTGGGGCTGGCCTATCTTCCGGGCAAGGACCTGGACCGCGCCTTCATGGTCATGGGCTACTTCTTTTGCCTCTCGGCCGCTTTTGTATTGGCCAAGTTTGTGCGCGACAACGAAAAGGCGTCCGCCGAGAACCGGGGGGCCGATACGCCGCTGTTCAAGTTCGTGGTCTGGGGTGGCTTCTTTCTGGCCATGGGCCTGACCGGGTGGGGCCTGATGCGCATGGAGGTCAACGAAACCTACAAGGCCTTTCTGGGCGTGAGTTGGTTGTACCTGATCACCTGCACCTTCACGCTGGCCAAGACCCTGCGCGACAGGCATGAGGCCGACCTCAGCCAGGCCCGTTTGCAGGCCCGCCTGATGCGCGCTGAAGCTGAAACCGAATAAGCCGTGAAGGAGATGACCATGTTGTTGCAAAAGTCCATCCGATCCGCCGTGCTGGCCCTTGTTGCCGCCGGCCTGTTCGCAGGCAGCCTGCCGCCGGCGCGGGCGCAAAGCGAGGCGTCAGCCTTGAGTGCGCTCTCCGCATTGCCCGTTGCGTCGGTGGTGGTAGGCGCCAGTGCCGCGGCGGGTGCCGTCGTCGCCGCGCCGGTGCTGCTGTCCACTGCCGGCACGGTGCTGGTGGTGAAAACCGTGGAGAGCACGGCGCGCGGCACGGTCTTCGTGCTGGAGCGGGCGTCGGACGGCGCCGCCGTCAGCGTGGAGGTGGCGGGGCGCGGTGCCGGCTCCCTGCTGGTGGGAACGGGTGCGCTGGTCACGGTGAGCGTGATTGGCGCCGGCACGCTGCTGTCCGTGGCCGGTGAAGTGCTGGCCTTCATTCCCAACGCCCTGGGCCAGGCCCTGCTGTTCAACGAGCGTGTCACACGCTGAGCCATTGCACCGAGGATCCGCCATGAAGCTGATGAACACCTTGCAACACGGATGCGCAATCGCCGTTCTTGCCCTGGCCGCGCTGGCCAGTCCCGCCGCGCATGCCGGACGATCCTGCGCCGCACCGCAGCCCCCCAAAACGGCCACGGTTGAGCGTGCCATGACCCTGGCCGCGCGCACCCACCAGGCATTGGAGGCCAGTGGCGCCCGCGTGGTGGTGTTGGCCCGTTCTGGCCAGGACCTGGGCAAGTATGGCCTGCGCTATTCCCACGTGGGCATTGCCTACCGGCAGGACGCTGGTCAGGGCGGCCATGTGTGGCGCGTGCTGCACAAGCTCAACGAGTGCGGAACGGCAGTGTCCGCCATCTACCGCCAGGGCTTGGGTGAGTTCTTCATGGATGACCTGTGGCGGTTTGAAGCGGCCTGGGTGGTGCTCAGCCCCGAGGCGCAGACCCGCATGCTGGCCGTGCTGCAGGACCCCTACCGCGCCACGGTCTTGCACCACAGGCCCTACAGCATGGTCAGCTACGCCTGGGGCCAGACCTACCAGCAGTCCAACCAATGGGCCATCGAAACGCTGGCACTGGCCATGCAGGTCGACTCGGTACGCACACCTGTTACACGTGGTCAGGCACAGGCCTGGCTGCAAGGCCACCAGTACTGGCCCGGCATGCTGCACATTGACGCCGTGACGCGCCTGGGCGCCCGCATGACGGCAGCCAACGTGGCCTTTGACGACCACCCTTCGGCGCAGCGTTTCAGCGGCAACATCGAAACGGTGACCGCCGACTCCGTACTGCAGTGGCTGCCACGTGCCGGCCTGGGGCAACCCATGGTGGCGCTGGGTCTGTGAGCGGGCTACTGTGCCAGCAACTGGCGCAGCACGTACGGCAAGATGCCGCCGGCACGGTAGTAGTCCACCTCGATGGGTGTATCGATGCGCAACAGCAGCGCGTGCGTGCTGCGCGTTCCGTCGGCGCGGGTGACCACCAACTGCGCCTTGCTCTGTGGCGTGAGGTTCGCGTCGGGAACGATCTCAATCGTTTCGTTGCCGGTCAGGCCCAGGCTCTGCCAGCTCTGGCCCGGCATGAACTGCAGCGGCAGCACGCCCATGCCGACCAGGTTGGAGCGGTGGATGCGCTCAAAGCTGCGCGCCACCACCGCCTTGATGCCCAGCAACCGCGTTCCCTTGGCCGCCCAGTCGCGGCTCGACCCGGTGCCGTATTCCTCGCCGGCGAACACCACGGTGGGAATGCCGCTGGCCTGGTAGCGCTCGGCAGCGTCGAAGATGGTCAACTGCTCACCCGCGCCGCCCGGCCCCTGGTACAGCGTGAAGCCGCCCTCGATGCGCGAGCCGTCGCTGCCGGGGGGCAGCATCAGGTTCTTGATGCGCACGTTGGCAAAGGTGCCGCGCACCATGACCTCGTGGTTGCCGCGGCGTGCGCCGTAGCTGTTGAAGTCGGCCTTCTGCACGCCGTGGGCCAGCAGCCACTGGCCGGCTGGTGCGCTTTCCTTGATGGAGCCGGCCGGTGAGATGTGGTCCGTGGTGATGGAGTCACCAAACAGAGCCATGATGCGCGCGTCCGAGAGTCTTAGGCCATTTGAGGCTGTAGCCCTCGTGGAATCTGCGTGAGGCGCTACTTGTTTGATAGCGAAGTCATCAAAGAACGGTGGACGGGCGATGTAGGTGCTGGTCGGCCAGGTGTAGGCCTGGCCGGACACACCCTTGATTTTCTGCCACAGCGCGCCCGGCTCACTTTGCACCTTGGCGTAGTTGCCGCGGAAGGCCTTGCCCTTCATGGCGAACCGCATCAGCGCGTGGACCTCATCGCTACGGGGCCAGATGTCGCCCAGGTAGACATCCTTGCCCCCCTTGCCTTTGCCGACCGGCTGGGTCATCAGGTCGACGGTGACGCTGCCGGCAATCGCATAGGCCACCACCAGCGGCGGGCTGGCCAGGAAGTTGGCCTTCAGGTTGGGGTGGATGCGCGCCTCGAAGTTGCGGTTGCCCGAGAGCACGGCGGCGCACACCAGGTCGTTCTGCGTGATGGCGGCGTTGAGTTCGGGCGTCAGGTCCCCCGCGTTGCCGATGCAGGTGGTGCAGCCGTAGCCGGCCAGCGCAAAGCCCAGCTTTTCCAGGTAGGGCAGCAGGCCGGATTCCGTCAGGTATTCGGTGACGATGCGCGAGCCCGGTGCCAGGCTGGTCTTGATGTGCGGCTTGACCTTGAGTCCGGCCTCTACCGCCTTCTTGGCCAGCAGCCCGGCGGCCAGCATCACGCTGGGGTTGGAGGTGTTGGTGCAGCTGGTGATGGCGGCGATCAGCACGTCGCCGTTCTGGATCAGCAGCGGCGGCCGCTGGCCGTCATCCGCCGCCGGGGCCGGGAAGCTGCGCGCAAGCTTGTCCGCAGGCTGGCTGAAGCCGTTCTCGCTGGCGGGCTTGCTGAACAGGCTGGTGAACTGCGTGGCCACCTGGCCCAGCTCGATGCGGTCCTGCGGACGCTTGGGGCCGGCCAGGCTGGGTGTGACATCGCCCAGGTCCAGCCGCACCACGCGGGTGTAGGCGATGTCGCGCAGGGTCTTGGGCGCATCCGCCGTGCCGGGCACACCGAACAGGCCCTGGGCGCGGAAGTAGGCCTCGAAGGCTTCGATCTCGGCCTTGGTGCGGCCCGTGCCCTGGAAGTAATCCAGCGTGCGCTGGTCCACCGGGAAGAAGCCCATCGTGGCGCCGTACTCCGGCGCCATGTTGGCGATGGTTGCGCGGTCCGGAACGGCCAGGCTCTGCGTGCCCTCGCCAAAGAATTCCACAAAGGTGCCAACCACCTTTTCGCGGCGCAGTTGCTCGGTCACGGTCAGCACCAGGTCGGTGGCGGTTGCGCCCTCACGCAGGCGGCCCGTCAGCTCGAAGCCGATCACGTCGGGCGTCAAAAAGTACACCGGCTGGCCCAGCATGGCGGCCTCGGCCTCGATGCCACCCACGCCCCAGCCCACCACGCCAATGCCGTTGATCATCGTGGTGTGGCTGTCGGTGCCGACCAGGGAATCGGGGTAGTAGAGCCGGGAGCGGGTCTTGTGCACGCCGCGGGCCAGGTACTCCAGATTGACCTGGTGCACGATGCCAAAGCCGGGCGGCACCACGCCAAAGGTGTCAAAGGCCTGCATGCCCCACTTCATGAACTCGTAGCGCTCGCGGTTGCGCTGGAACTCCAGCTTCATGTTCAGGTCCAGCGAGTTCTTCTTGCCATAGTGGTCGACCATCACCGAGTGGTCCACCACCAGGTCCACCGGCACCAATGGTTCGATGCGCCCGGGGTTCAGGCCCAGGCGCTGTGCCGTGCTGCGCATGGCGGCCAGATCGGCCAGCAGCGGCACGCCGGTGAAGTCCTGCAGCACCACGCGTGAGACGACAAACGGAATCTCCGCGCTGCGCGCGCCCTGCGCCTGCCAGTTGGCCAGCTCGGCCACATGCTCGGGCGTGACGCGCTTGCCATCGCAGTGGCGCAGCACGCTCTCCAGCACGATGCGCAGCGAAATGGGCAAGCGATTGATGTGCGGAAACTTGCGTGTCAGGGCCGGCAGCGAATACAGCGTGCCGGCTTTGCCCGAGGCCGTCGTGAAGGATTTGACGGTGCTAGAAAACGTGTGGCGCATTGGTAGCTCCTGTTCCAGTGGGGTTGGCTGCATTGTGGCAGCACGCTTTGGCATAACCTGTGACAATCGCCCGAAAATGCGCATCCAGCCAGAAACACTGCTTGTTGCCGGATCGACCGACCCGCGTGCCGGACTGCGCGAGCGCTATGCGGCGGTGCGGGCACGCACTCTGGCGCTGGCCCGACCGCTGTCGGCCGAGGACCAGTGCGTGCAGTCCATGCCCGATGCCAGTCCGACCAAGTGGCACCTGGCCCACACCAGCTGGTTCTTCGAGGCCGTGGTGCTGCAGGCATTCCAGGCCGATTACCGCCTGTTCGATGCGCACTACCTGTACCTGTTCAACTCCTACTACGAGGCGCTGGGCCCGCGCCACCCCCGTCCGCAGCGCGGCCTGCTGACCCGGCCCGCGCTGGACGAGGTCCACGCCTACCGCTGGCATGTGGATGCCGCCATGCAGGCCCTGCTGGCGGCCGCAGATGCGGCCCTGTGGCCTGCGCTGGTGGATATGGTGGAACTGGGTTTGCAACATGAGGAGCAGCACCAGGAGTTGCTGTTGACCGACATCTTGCATCTGCTGTCCTGCAACCCCCTGTTGCCCACCTACCAAGCCCCTGTGCCCGACGCGGACATTGGCGTGGCAGAAGCGGCACTGCAATGGCTGGCGGTGCCCGGTGGCCTGTACCGCGTGGGGCATGGCGACGGCGGCTTCGCGTTTGACAACGAAACTCCGCAACACCAGGCTCTGCTGCACCCGTTCCAGATTGCGCGCCGGCAGGTGAGCTGTGGCGAGTACCTGGATTTCATCCACGACGGTGGTTACCGCAATGCGGCCTGGTGGCTGTCGGACGGTTGGGCCCTGGTCAACAGCCAGGGCCTGGGCGCGCCGGCCTACTGGCTGGCACCGGGCGACCCGCGTGCCCCCAGTGCGCACTGGCAGCAGTTCGGCCTGCACGGTGTGCAGCCACTGGACCGGCAGGCGCCGGTGACCCACGTCAGTTTCTACGAGGCCGCGGCCTACGCCGGGTGGGCCGGTGCGCGCCTGCCCACCGAGTTCGAATGGGAGGTGGCGTTTGATGTACCCGGCATGGCGCAGATGCTGGACGCCACCTGGCAGTGGACACGTTCGGCCTATGACCCGTACCCCGGATTTCAGCCTCGCAGCGGAGCCGTGCGCGAGTACAACGGCAAGTTCATGGTGGGCCAGCAGGTGCTGCGCGGCGGAAGTGTGGCCACGCCACCGGGCCACAGCCGCAAGACCTACCGCAACTTTTTTCCGCCGGCGGCGCGCTGGCAGTTCTCCGGCATCCGGCTGGCCAAGGACGCCGCATGAAAGACCACCTGGGCTTTGCACCCGGCGCTCCGGCGGCGGCGCGCAGTGCATTCCTGCACGATCTGCAACAGGGTCTGGCGCGTGCGCAAAAGAGCATCTCGCCCAAGTACTTCTACGACGCTGCGGGCTCCGCGCTGTTCGACCGCATCTGTACCCTGCCGGAGTATTACCCCACGCGCACCGAGCTGGGCATCCTGCGGCACCACGCGCAAGACATGGCCGCGCACATCGGGCCGCACGCCGAGATCGTGGAGTTTGGCGCCGGCTCCATGCACAAGGTGCGCCTGTTGCTGGATGCCATGGAGCAACCCCGGCGCTACATCCCCATCGATATTTCCGCGGAGCACATGGAGCAGGCCGCGCACAGCCTGCGCCAGGCCTACCCGGTGCTGGACGTGCACCCGCACGGCGCCGACTACACGCAGGACCTGGTGCTTCCGCCGCACGCGCCGGGGCCAGGGCGGCGCGTGGGGTTTTTTCCGGGCTCCACCCTGGGCAACTTCGAGCCACATGAGGCTCTGCGCTTCATGCGCCAGTGCGCCAAGGTGCTGCACGGCGGGGCGCTGATCCTGGGTGCCGACCTGGTCAAGAGCCCCGATGTGCTGCACGCCGCATACAACGACGCCCAGGGCGTGACGGCGGCCTTCAACCGCAATATCCTGGTGCGGGCCAACGGCGAGCTGGGTGCCAGTTTCCACCTGCAGCAGTTTGCGCACAGCGCGTTCTACAACGCTCCGTTGCAGCGCATTGAAATGCATCTGATGAGCACACGCCGCCAGACCGTGCGGGTGGGCGATCACGCCTACGACTTTGCCGAGGGCGAAACCCTGCACACTGAAAATTCCTATAAATTCACGGTCGAGGGCCTGCACCGACTGGCCCAGCAGGCCGGACTCGTACCCGGGCCGACCTGGACCGACCCTGCGCAACAGTTCTGCCTGCTATGGCTGGACGCCCCACCCACAAGGAGCCATGCATGAAAGCCGTCTGGAACAACACCGTTATCGCCGAGAGTGACGACACCGTGGTGGTGGAAGGCAACCACTACTTCCCGGAAAGCGCGCTGAAGCGCGAATACGTCACCTTCAGCAACCACAAGACCTCCTGTGCCTGGAAGGGCCAGGCCAGCTATTACTCGCTGATCGTCAATGGCGAGATGAACACGGACGCCGTCTGGTACTACCCCGACCCCAAGCCCGAGGCCGCACAGATCAAGGGGCGCGTGGCGTTCTGGAAAGGCGTGACCGTCTCATGATCAAGCAAGTTGGCAACACGCTCATCCAGCCCAAACACAAAGCCAGTTGTCACTGCGGTGCCGTGGTGCTGGAACTGGACCTGCCGGATGGCATCGTCGATCCGCGTCGCTGCGACTGCTCCATCTGCCGCCGCAAGGGGGCCATCGTCGCCTCGGTGCCGCTGGCCGGCATCACGGTGGTGCAGGGGCAGGATGCGCTGCGGCTGTACCAGTTCAACACGCATACCGCCAAGCACTATTTCTGCTCGGTATGCGGCATCTACACCCACCACCAGCGTCGCTCCAATCCGGAGCAATACGGCTACAACGTCGGTTGTCTGGAGGGCGTGAATCCTTTTGACCTGGGCGATGTGCCCACCAACGATGGTGTCAACCATCCAGCGGACCGCGCCACCTGAAGGTCTGTCAGATGGCTTTGCTTGCCAGCCTGAACGTGCCGCCAGGGCCTGCCAGGATCAATCCCTTGGCAACCAGCTTGGCAATGGATGCGCCGATGGAACCCTTGGGGATGCCGATGTCGCCCGCCACCGAAGACTGGTTGAGCTTCGCAAAGTCATCGGGGTTGAGCAGTACCTGCAGGCGCTTCCACACCTTGCCGGTATTGCCCGACAGCGGGCGGAGCTTGCCGTCCGGCCTGGAGCGGCGTTGAGCGGCCTTGCGCGACGGGCGCTTGACCACCGCGTCCGTGGCCTGGATTTCCTGCAGCACTTCCAGCGGCTGCGCGTCGGGCGCCACGGGTACGGCACCCAGCGCCGGAACCATGCTCAACGTCGGCAGCGATGCCGCAGACATGCTGGATGCGGCTTCGAAGATCTTGCGGAATTCGGCCTCGATCTGGGTCAAGGCCTGGGACAGGCGGGCAACGGTTTTCCAGTCTTCAAACAGCGTGTCATTGGCCAGGTCAAACGGATTGAGTTGCATGGCTTCCTTCACCTGGTCGGCGTAGGCCTGCGCGGCAGTCTTGAGTTCGGCATCGGCGGTGTAGACGGCGGCACCGGCGGACTGGATGGCGGAGAGGATTCGGGTGGGCAGTGACACGGTATGGGTCCTAATGAACGGTGAGGTAAGTGGCAGTATTGATCAGATTGTGCAATAGGGGAATTGTCAGGGCGCAGAAACCTTGGGCTGGTCCTTGGGCTGGTGCCAGACCAGCACGACCAGCGTGGCGGCAATGGTCTGTACCAGGGCAATGACGCCAGCCGCGCCGCTCCAACCCCAGGCCTCAAACGCCAGGCCGGCCAGCCAGGTGCCCATCGCACCACCCAGGTAGTAGCTCATGTAGTAGATGCCCGTGGCCAGCGAGCGGCCCTCGCTCACGTTGCGGGCAATTGATCCGATGGTGGCTGACTGGCACAGGAACACCCCGGTGGAGCACACCGCCAACCCCGCCACCACCAGCCACAGCGATGGCAGCAGCGTCAGCCCCAGCCCTACGGCCGAGATGCTCAACGCCCCCAGCATCGATTTCATGAAACCCAGCCGGTCGATGTGGCGCCCGGCCCAGGGTGTGACCACCACGCCCACCAGGTACACCGTGAACACGTTGGCCAGTCCGGCAGCGCTTAAATGGAACGGCCCGCCGGCCAGGTGCAGGTTGACATAGGTGAAGGTGCCCACCAGCGAGAACAGCACACAAAAGCCCACGGCGCAGGCCGCCATCAGCCGCCCGTTGCGCAGGTGGCGTAAGAGCGTCTGTGCGGCGCCCTGGATGTTGCGGTTGGGAACGAAATGTTTCGATGCCGGCAGCGCCCACCACACCAGCATGGCGCCGCAGAGATTCATCACCGCCAGCGTCACAAACGCGCCGCGCCAGCCCAGCAGGTGCCCGGCGTGGCCGGTGATGAAGCGCCCGCAGAAGCCGCCCATCACCGTGCCGCCCACGTAGGTGGCCGTCATGCGCGCCACGCTGCCGCCGCGGATTTCTTCGGACAGATAGGCAATCAGCACCACCACGATGCCCGGCACCGCCAGCCCTTGCAGAAAACGCAGGGCGATCAACAGGTTCAGGTCATGCGCCAGCGGAATCAGCGCGGTGGGAATGGTCAGCGCGAACAGCGAGCTGCACAGAATGGGCCTGCGTCCCAGCGCATCGGACAGCATGCCAATGAAGGGCGACACCAGGCCCACTGCCAGCACCGTGGCGCCCACCGTGAGCCCGGCCTGCAAGGCGCTGGCGTGAAAGTCCTCCATGACCATGGGTAGCACGGCCTGCACGGAGTAGACGTTGAGGAACGCGAAGAACCCGATGATCCAGACGATGGGCCGCGAGACCTGCGTGCCGTCTCCCAGGAAGAACTGTCGCAGGGTGGGGATTGCCATGGGGGGATTTTATTGGGGGTTCTCTGTCCCCGAAGTTTCCGCAGATGCTCGTCCCTGAAGCGTGTGTGTGGGCCGCTATATAACTAACGCCCGAGTTAGCCATAGGCGCGACGAAAACATTCCAGGAGTAGTACGACCAACGAAGCCGCCATGCCAGCTAGCACGAGCAAGCGTGTACGTAAACCTGCTGAGAACCAAAATTGCTGCAACTGGTCGCCCACCGTTCGTTCACGAAGCAGCCTTCTCGCAAGGGTGTAAGCCGGGGTGGCAAGGGCAAGACTTTCTGGCGAAGCTCCATCATTGAATGAGCCCATGCCGCCGAAGGCTTGAAGAAAGTACTCCACGCCGGAGTAGTTGTGCCCCTCAACTAAAGTGAGCGACTTACGCATCCACTGAGACCAGAAGGCGCTGCCTTCTCCTTCAAGTTGTTGCACCAATTCTCTGAGCCGCACTGCAAGTTCATCCATAGGCGAAACCCCAGGTTAACCGGCGCCGGAGCGCGAAGCGCGGAGGGCACCAACATGGTCCATGAAAATGCCAAAGGCATGGCCGATATTGGCGTCTGCGTTGCACCGCCAGTTAGCCATTTTTCTCTCTTTGTTTTTGGTAGGCAATATGTTCGATTCCAAATGCGCAGATGTACTCGGTTCGCATATGGTCGATAAATTCTCGATATGGCACTAATGCGAACTGTGGTCCGCATGCATAGGCAGCCACATGATATGGTGCAAAAAGAAACTCGATGCCTTCTTCCTTTGGAATGAAGCTTGAAAAATCGCTCCATGCCTCTGTCCCTCGGTCAACCCACTTAGGATCTAGATCGTATTCATTGTTCTCACCAAGCCTTGTATTTTTAAGCGCCTGCCGAACGAATTTTTGAATAGCCGAGAATGCCTTTTCTTCTGATTTAAAAATTGCGCTTAATTTTGCAATTTGACAGAGCGGGTCCATTACAAACGAGTAGGTCACGAAGTCCAAGTTTCCATGTGCGGCTCCTGCTCCATACCAGTGAATTGCGTACTGGACGGTCAAAATTTTGCCGGCAATGGATGGCTCCGAGCAGTGGGCGTCAAATGTGTTTGTTCTTCTGAATTTGTCTTGCCCGTAGTTATAAATCTCAGACGTTTGATCCAGTTTGTTGGATCTTGCTGAGAACAGGCTTTTTAGCAAATCCCCTTTGATGTAGGCGCCGATTTCATTGATGTTGTTGTATTTGCTCGATTGGACTTCGATAAATTGGAGCTCTATTTCATAACCTGGTAAGCCATCCCATTCCTCTCTCAGGATTCTATAGGACCAAGAAACTTCCTCTTGGTGTTGAACCCTCTGGGTTTCAAGTCCAAGTTTACCGAGTTGATAGGTGAGAGCTTCCTTCACTTGTTGCAGGCAATCGGACTTTGCCGCTGATATGCACTGAATTCCTTTAAGTTGCTCTGGTATCGAGAGGTTCTCGTCAAGCAAGATTGGAATGATGTAAATATCGTCTATTAGTTTTTCATTAAGCTTGTCCAGCGCGACCTTCAGTTCGCGCTGGACATAGCCTCTTTTACCAACAGAGGTCTCTGATAGAAAGGCTATAACCAAACTGGATTTGTCCAGCGCTCGCTTAATTTCAAAATCCCAGTTTTGACCAGGCTTCAGCTTCTTGCAGTCTAGCCAAACGTTGAAGCCGTCCTTATCAAGTGAGTCAAAGAAGGGGATGACTCGTTGTTGATCAGCATTAGCATAGCTGATGAAAACTTGCGGGTTTTGATCTTGCATTCTGAATCGCCCCGAGTATCGTGGAGGCCTGTTTGGTTAAGTCAGACCGACTTTACGGTCTGACTGGCTAATTGCCGATAGTAGTTTTCTTCAGCTTCGGCAGGTGGAATATATCCAATCAGTTCAAGC